>Ga0307928_10002945_pt1 | contig 12992 bp, 23 predicted proteins | sample AceLakmetagen232_FD_201815 | JGI IMG/M metagenome (GOLD analysis project Ga0307928, IMG submission 201815) | Saline water microbial communities from Ace Lake, Antarctica - #232 | ecosystem: Environmental > Aquatic > Non-marine Saline and Alkaline > Saline | place: Antarctica: Ace Lake... | reverse complement strand
AGCGCCTATCTGAACACGATCTACAGCCTGTGGAACAGATACCGGGCCTACGCGATCAGTGTAAAGGAGCGCGTCAATGGCTGATATTCAGCTGACCATCAATGGTATTGCCTACGACTGCATCCCGCGGCAAGAGCCGGTGCCAGAGCGCGTGCCCATCGCCTTCTCACAGCGAAATCCGCATTGGGCGGCCATCCGGCTAGGAGTATCTCGCTACACGATCGGCTCCGCCGGCTGCGCTGTGACAGCGGTCGCGATGCTGGGAACGCTCGCCGAACCTATGTTGACGCCAGGTGAATTGACAACGCGCCTGAATGAGATAGGCGGCTTTACCACGGGCGGCCTGCTCAACTGGAACATGTGCGCAGATGTTGTGTATGGGCTTGAGTTTGTCAATTACCACAAGTGGCGCGGTGGCCCAGCGGACATTTCCAGGGTAGAGAATGCACTGACCCGTGGGCCGGCGGTGCTCCAAGTCGATTTCAAGCCGGCGACATCCGCGCTGGATACGCACTTCGTTCTTGGTCTCGCGATGACTGAGGATTACGACGATATTCTTGTCCTTGATCCATGGAGCGGGAATAGGGGCACGCTGCTCGGATTCTACTCACAACCGGGCTGGGACCTGGCCCGCGCTGTGTATGCGCTGGCCGAATTTCGGGTGACGCGATGAAACGAACACTGTCCCTTGCTGAGAGCCTGGGATCTACAAAGGCCCTGGCGGTCGAGCCAATATTAATCGACCGCCACCCTCACGCTTGCGACTTCTTCATGGAGTTGGTTGATCCGGCCAAGGAGACGAACCCGCGTACTGTGCAGCACACGACCGTCAACGGCGCCGGGCTTGTGGCGAGGATTCTGAGAGGGAAGCAGTGATCTGCGACTATCCACAGATCCGCACCGAGGCTGAATACGAGGCGCGGTTTGAGCAACTAGACGCACTGGCTGATTGCGTCATGGAGTTCGAGAATCGCGTGCATCCAATCGAGCCGCCGTCACGATGGGCGCGCATCTGCTTTCGATGGGACCAAGCCTGGCGCTGGAAGATTCAACCTGCGTTGGCTGGCGTGATGATTGGAGTATTGCTGCGAGTGGCGGTGACGCGATGAAGTTCCAGGACTATCTCGATGAACAGATGCGCGACCCGGAGTTCCGTTTTTGGTGGTATGTCTACGAGCCGGGGCATTGGCTGAGGAGCAAGCTGGCAATGCTCCTTATGCGGGCGAGCCGCAGCGCACACGCCGCGGCATTGCTTGTGCTGGGCATGAGCATCGTAGCCGCTGAATCCGAAGAATCAGATGATACCTATGTGCAACGACCACCCGGGTGAAGTCGTCCGCCGCGCGCTGTCGCTGGCCGAACTGATGGAATCCTGCGCACGCCTGGTGCGGTCGTCCGTTGGCCGCGACCCCGACCACGTCGAGCGTGTCGCCAATGCAGCCGACAATATGGCATACGACCTGGAACACGAATACCAACCGAACATCAACGAGGACGAGAACGAGGATTGACACATGGACATGGCCTTGCAAATTGTCGGCATCATTGTGGCTGTATGCAGTATCGGCGGCGGTATAGTTCTGTTCTACCGGCGGGAGCGTGACAAGCGCGATGCTGACACCGGGCTCGTCATCGCGATGACGGATGGAACTGAGGCATCCACACTCATCAGTATCATAGGAGTGCTGCGGGGGGAACTAGACCGATTGGCAAAGCGGCTTGGAGATCTGGAGGAGCGCGTGACAGCACTCGAACTGGAGAATAGGGGGCTCAAGCAGATGGTCGACCAATTTCGCGCACTCGTGCGGCGCCTGTGGGCAATCGTGAAGGACAATGATCTGGAGGCTGACGAGGATCTGGCGGAGGCTGTGTATGAGGCGCTAGAAGACAGCACGCCGTGAGGGCTGTTGAGATCGCGCTAGACGACTGGGACGAATGCGTCCAGCTCGTGCTTGTTGGCGACCTGCACCTGGGCCACGCGCAGACCAATGAGGCGCTGGTTGAGGAAACGGCGAAACGGCTAGAGGCGCCGAACACCTACTGGATCGACTTGGGCGATTCCATCGACGCTATCAGGATGAGCGATCCGCGCTTTGATCCGCGCAGTATGCCGGACTGGATCGGGCTGGCAGACCTGGTGGATTTACCAAGGGCGCAGGTGGACCGCTACCGGCACTATTTCGGGCGGCTTGGCTCTACGTGCTGGGCGCGGCTGTTTGGCAATCACGAGGCGACGCTGCAGAAGTATAGCGAGCGCGACATCTACCGGGAGTTGAGCGACGCGATAGGGCTTGAGCCAGGGCGGGCGTTGGGCTATTCGGGATTCGTGCGGGTACGCTTCCGCAGGCGGGCAGGGGAGAAGCAGCGCGTCGTGGACACTTGGACGCAGACGCTTTACATCTCGCACGGCTCTGGAGGCGGAAAGCTGGCCGGCAGCAAGGCGCTTAATTTGGAGCGTCTGGTGCTGGGCTGGGACGCGGATATCTATGTGCGCGGGCATACGCACACGAAGCTGGTGCTTGAGAAGCGCGTGCTGGGTGTGTCGCCCAAGACACTGGAGATTGTGGATAAGCAGCAGGTGATGGTCAACGTCGGCGCGTTCCTGGACGGACGCGAGGGATACCCGGAGTACACGGGTTTGTATCCGCAGGCTCTAGGACCGGTGGAATTGTGGTTCTATCCGAGCAAGAAACTAATCAGGGTGGTGCAATGATAGACGAGAAGACGCAGGGCGACGATGGTAATTTGCGCGTAAAATGCCTGGTATTTTCCAGGGTAGTAGGATTCCTCACGCCCGTGGAGTTTTGGAACAATGGGAAAAAAGCTGAGTGGCAGGACCGCAAGGTGTTCAAGCTGCCGGGAGTAGAGGATGAGCGACCTCACCTGGACAAATAGCACGCGCCGCCTCTCGGATCTCGTACCGTGGGAAAAGAATCCACGGCAGATCAAGGACGCCGGTGCCAAGCGGCTCGTCGAGTCGATGGACCAGTTCGGGCAGATTCACGCTATCGCGATTGGGCCAGGTGACGAGATTTATGACGGTCATCAGAGGAGCTTTGTGTGGGCGGCTTGCGAGCGCTACGGCCCCGACTTCGAGGTGGACGTGCGGGTGGCCAGTAGACCACTGACCGAGCCGGAACGCGAGAAGCTGGTGATCTTCCTGCATTCAGGTGCAACCGGGTCCTACGACTGGGAAATCCTGAGCGCATGGGATTCCACGACGCTCAAGAGCTGGGGCCTCGACGAGGGCCAGTTGCGCGGGTGGAACGATGACGCGGCGAATCTGGCGCTGATGCTGGAGGCTGAGGAAGACGAGCCACCCGAAGACCCCGGCGCACAGGTTGACCGAGCTGAGGAGCTACGCGAGAAATGGGGCGTAAATCTTGGAGACCTTTGGAAATGTGGCGAACACTTGATAATCTGCGGCGACTGCACGGACGCAGCAGTGGTTGAGCGGGTGATGGGGGGAGAGAAGGCGGAGATGGTATGGACTGATCCTCCATATGGCGTGAGTTACGGAGCGAAAAACAGATATCTCCAGACGATCGGACCGTCCGATCGTCTGGAGGACGACATCGAAGGCGATGATCTGTTGCCAGACGAGGTTGGGACGCTAACGACAGACGCTCTTTCTGCGATGGCGGCGCACTGTCTACCTGGCGCAGTCGCATACGTAGCGGCCCCGCCGGGGCCGCTACACATCCGCTTTATCACGGCGATGAACGAGAGTGGCTTCCAGTATCGACATCAGTTGATCTGGCTGAAGAATCAATTGGTGTTTGGGCGCAGCGACTATATGTACAAGCACGAACCGATCCTATATGGATGGCTGCAGAACGGAGCGCATTTCTTTGAGCCGCGTTCCAATAACTGTACGGTGTTTGAGTTTGACCGACCTAGAGAGTCAAAGCTCCATCCGACTATGAAGCCAGTTGAACTGGTTGCTGCGATGATCGAGAATAGCAGCAATCCAGAAGATTGTGTGGCGGATCCCTTCTCCGGCTCAGGCACTACTGGCATCGCTTGCGAGAGGCTTGGTAGGAAGGCGAGGCTCATTGAAATAGATCCTAAGTACGTGGCGGTTACGCTTGAAAGATGGGCTGAGATGACCAACGGCACACCGGAGCTGATGGGGTAGAGGTGCGAATCAACGAAGTTTGACGAAGGGGGCAGGGGTGGCAGGTAAGGAGCGCTACAAGGCTCAACAATTCATCGACGCAATGCCTGGCTCGGGCGCAATCGTTAGTTCGATAGCCAAGGTCGTCGGCTGCACCTGGCACACGGCGCGCAAGTACATCGACGGCTACCCGACAGTCCGCGAGGCATACGAGGCCGAGGCTGAGCGTATTCTGGACATCGCGGAAAACGTCATAATCGGCAACATCATGGCGTCGAATCGCAAGCAAGCTGAGGCGATGAAGGACGGGCCTGACGGCAAGCCGGGAGAGCCGATTGTCGTGGATAGCGCAGACGTGCGCTGGTATCTGTCGATGAAGGGACGGGAACGCGGGTACGTCAAGACGGAAGCACGAGAGAACACCGGCAGGGACGGCGGGCCTATGGAGATAACGAATGTTGAGCTTACAGATGATGAGCGAGCTGCCAGGGTTGCAGCTATTCTTGACACGGCAAGAGCTAGACGAGATCGACAGGTTGGTGACGCACGGCTGGCTGAGGATACGTCCTGATTGTCCAGTCCCGCACGCCAAACAGCGCGGTCTTGTTGACTCTGCCGCAATCCGCAAAGTTATTGTGGCAGGCAGACGCGGGGGCAAGACTACCGGCATGGCGATTCTGGCGGCGCGCGGGCTGCAGCGGGGGCTTCGCGTGCTCTATGCTGGCCCAACGGCAGAGCAGACGGACCGCTTCTGGTATGCGGTACGGCACTACTACCAAGAAGACGTTGCCGCCGGGCGGTTGGTCAAAAGTGAGACCAAGCGCATATTGGAGGAACCTGGCGTTGATGAGAATGCCCCGCGTATCAGGTGCAAGACGGCGTTCAACGCTGACACCTTGAGAGGCGACTGGGGCAACCTGATTCTGCTAGACGAGTACAGCCTGATGTCACCGGACGTTGATGAGGTGGTGCTGCCGATGCTTCTGGACCGCGGCGGCGTCATCGCCTATGGGGGCACGCCTAAGCGCAAGAATCATTTCTTCAAGAAGTACGCACAGGCAATAGCGGACACAACCGGGCGCTGGGCGGCGTGGCATTTCACCAGCCACGACAATCCATATCTGGACGCGGAGACGCTAGAGGAAATCAGCCAGGACCTGACCGAAGACGGCTACAAGCAGGAGATCATGGCCGAGTTCCTGGAGGGTGAGGGCGCTGTATTCCGCAATATTCAGGCGTGTCTACATCATCAGCAGACGGTGGTGGGCCATCATCGGGCGCATCGGGTAGTGATGGGTTGCGATTGGGCGAAATCTAAAGACTTCACCTGTCTATCGGTGGTATGCTCCGATTGTGGGCTTGAGCTGGCGCTTGACCGCTTCAACCAGATTGACTATGTATTTCAGCGAGGGCGACTCAAGGTGCTCGCGGACAAGTGGCGGGTTGATGACATCCTTGTGGAATCAAACGCTATGGGAGAGCCAATAGCTGAACAGTTGCAACGCGACGGGCTGCCGGTGCGTATGTTCCAGACGACGGCCTCCAGCAAGCCGCCACTGATTGAGTCGCTGGCCCTGGCCTTCGAGCGTGAAGAGGTGCAGTGGCTGGATGATCCTATCGCGACGATGGAGTTGGAAGCCTACGAGCGGAAGGTGAACCAGCAGACGGGTCGCAGCAGCTACAGCGCGCCGGAAGGATTGCACGATGACACGGTAATCGCACGAGCGCTGGCGAATCACGCACGACTGGGAGTGATTGGCGGCCCATCATTTGTGTACTAGCAGGGGGAATGAATGATTGATCTCGATTTGGTCTATGCGGCATCATCGTGGCCCGCAACTACTATGCCGGCGAGCAGAACACGAAGATGAGCAAGCGCCAGCAGGAGTTCATCGGCTACAACCTCACCCATGAGCGCTTTGCCATCAACTACTGCGCACCCGTGGTCGACGCTGTCGTTGAGCGAATGATCGTCTCGGGCTTCCTCAGCGACGATGAGGACTATTCCGCCTGGTGCTGGGACGTCTGGGAGCACAACCGCATGGACGCCAAACAGCGGGACACGCACCAGCAGGCGGTGAACGAGGTCGAGGCGTTCGTCGCTGTGGACTGGCCGGAACAGGACGACATGCCGACCTTCACGCCCTATCCGCGATACACCGACCGCCAGCTCGCCGGTGGCACGGGCTTCGGCTGCAAGGCGCACTACGTCGAAAACGACCCCAACCAGGAGCTGGAGGCCGTCAGCAAGCGGTGGTACGAGACGTACCGCGATGACAAGGACCAGAACAAGGTCCGCGAGCGCATGAGCATCTACTTTCCAGACCGTATTGAGCGCTATGTCGCGGTGACTGAGGGCCGCTTGCACAATGCGGGCTGGCAGCTGTTCGTAGACGATGGGAGCGAGGCCATCATCCCCTGGGTGACTATGACCGGCAAGCCTCTTGGCATCCCTATCGCGCCGATTCGCAAGCCCGGTGCTTTCGAGCTATGGGACGCGATCCCGCTGCAGGATCTCATCAACAAAACGGCGCTGGACATCATCGCCACAGCGGACGCGTGTGGGTTCCCGATCCGGCTCACATACAACTGGATGGCTACGACCGACGGCAAGGCTCCGGAGAAAGACGGCGGCAACTACCTGACAATGACGCCCGGCGCGTGGGTTGCCGTGCGTTCCGGCGGCGGCGGACAGGAGCCATCAACCGACGTGCTCCCACCGTCCGACCTCATACCGATGCTGGCGACGCTCGACTCCTACATCATGAAGCTGGCCCAAGTGACGGACACGCCGGCGGCGCGCTTCCAGATCACCGGGCAGATCTCCGCAGAGGGCACGCTGAAGCAGCAGGACGGCCCGCTGCTGGCGAAAGTGCGGGCGTACAAGACGCTCATCGGCAACGGGTGGGAGAACCTATTCACCATCGCCCGCAACCTGGCCGCCATGCATGGGCAGACGTTCGCTGACGACGCGATGGTTGAGACGCAATGGGAGCCGTCAGAGACGCGTGATGAGAAGGAGGAGCTGGAGACGCTGATGCTGAAGCAGGGGCTGGGCGTCACGCGGGAGATGCTGTGGGCAGAGATGGGCTATGACCAAGACGAGATCGCGAAGATGAAGGCGCAATCTGCTGAAGATCTGCAGGAGCAGAGCAATATCGGCGGCGCGCTGCTGAGGCAGTTTGAGCAGGGCGGCGTAGTTTGACATGGGCGCTGATTTCGTGTATTATGTAGATGTACGGTATCGCAGGCTTTTGAAAGGAGCAAGGCGATGAGTGATAACACTGATTTCTTCTTGATATTTGATGCGGATGTTTCCATACGTACCGAGCTGTATGATGGCAGCAGCGGCGTATCTACGATAATGTATCCTCAAAAGCAAGGCCCGTTGATACTCTTGCCCCCCGTGCCCGAAGCAGATCCAGGTCAGGGCGTGATGACCAAGACGCACCCAGACGGCACGCGCAAGGCATGGAGCCCCGAAGCGTGGAAAGATAAACGCTGGGTCACTCTCGGCCTGTACGACAAATCCCCTGAGCCCAACTTGATTTGCAGCTGTGGCTCTGAGGATTTCAAGGTGTGCTGGTGGGACTATCCGTATTCGGGCGGGTATCTGCGGCTGATGTGCAGTGCCTGCGGCGAGGCGACGCTGGTGATGGATGACTATTCGTAGAAGCTAGGAAAGGAGCTGCTCACCTAATGCCCATCACCCCCACCATCATCGAAGCCGCCAATCTGTTCCGCGCCCGGCTACTGGCACGCGAGCGCCGCGCTGCGACTTCGCTTGTCCGCTACTACGGCATCTCCTGGCAGCGGCTACAGGGCGACATCACGGCGCTATCGACTGAGGTGGAGACTATGCGCCTCGCCGGTGAGGAAGTCTCGCGTGGCAGGATCGCGCGGCTTGAGCGGCTGCGCGCTATCCAAGTGCAGGTCGAGACGGAGATGGCCGGCTACGCCCAGTTCGCCAGTGAGGACATCATCGCACAGAAGCGTGAGTCTCTTGTGGCTGGCGAGCGCGATTCTGCAAACCTGATTCAGTACGCCTTCCCGCCTGGTTCCTCCATCAACATCGACCAGTACCGGATGCCGCGCGCGGCGGTAGAGAACCTGGTCGGCTTCATGCAGGACGGCTCACCGCTGCGCGATGTCATCGCCAAATATGCCGGCGACGCGGCTGAGGACTTCGGCGCGACGATGGTCACGGGCCTGACTGCCGGCTGGGGGCCGCGCAAGCTGGCGCAAGAGCTGCGGCAAGCCTACGGGATGGGGCTCACTGATTCGCTGCGGCTGGCACGCACGGAGAACCTGCGCGCCTACCGGACAGCATCACGGCAAACGTATGAGGCGAATAGTGATGTGGTCAAGGGCTGGCAACGACACGCTGATAGAGGGGACCGAACGTGTTTAGCTTGCATTATGCTCGATTCCACGTTCTACACGGTGGCGCAGGACATGGATGATCACGTGATGGGCCGCTGCACGCTACTCCCCGTCACCAAGACCTACGCTGAGCTGGGCATCGACGCGCCAGAGCCGCAGTTCCAAGAGGAGACGGCGCGTGAATGGTTTGAGCGCCAGGACGAAGCGACGCAGCGCAAGATGATGGGCGAGGGGAAGTTTGAGGCGTGGAAGGCGGGCGAGTTCACGCTAGAGGACATCCCGCACAAGACGACGGACGCCGTGTGGGGCGACAGCTGGACGCCCAGGCCGCTGTACGAGCTGCTGGGCGCGGACGCGCCGGTGGGCACCTATGCGGAGTGGGCGGCGGTGAAGGTGCCCGCGGATGACTGGCTGAGCGCCATCAGGAAGAACCCTGGCATTGTGCTCGATGAACCAGATACACCAGACGCGCGAATGCAGGAATGGCTGAAGAGCGGCCTTCCTAGTGATCAGAGCCCCACCGACAAAGCAGGTTTTGCAAAGAACGAGATCGTTACGATGTTATCAGAGCGCACTGGCATCCCATATGAGGACTGCAATAAGTTCGTCGCCCAGTGGTCAGAATCATCCAATGACAATGATATGAGGTCGCTGGCTATTCAGGAGGACGCCGCCAAGATGCTGGGGATTGATCTTCCGCAATGGCAAAAGGACCAAATATCCGTGATAAGCAGGGAGTATGAAAGCTATATTGCCAGGATCACGAATAGAGAAGATGAAACATCATACATAGGGACGCGGGAAAGTGTTGACGCTTGGCTAAGGGAAACGAACCCGAAATATTTCCCGATTATGGATAGCGACAAACAGCAGCGGCTTCTAAGGACGATGTATGATCATACCCAAGAGCGCCTGGACGCCGCTGGCATTGGTGACACGATCAGGTTGCGGCGTGGCTTTACAATTCCTGACGATGATTTTGCCGGGTGGCGCGACCGTGCGCCTAACCGAAATCCGCTGCTTCAAACCGTAGAATACAACGGCAGCATGCTGGAAAGCTGGTCTGTCGACACGCGAACCGCGCGCGACTTCGCGCTTGATCGCAACTATGGTGAGACCGGGGTGGTATTCGAGATGGACATCCCACGTGAGCGCCTGATCGGCAGCGCCCGCTCTGGGTTTGGGTGTCTGAGCGAGTTTGAGTTCGTTCATCTAGGCGCGTTTGGAGACGAGGCAGCAATGATCGTGGAGGTGATAGCAAAATGAGCAAGAAACCCATCGGCGTATTTGACATAAGCAAGCTACCAGACCCGGCTCGCAATGAGGACTGGATCAAGACGCCAGAGAACCGAGCGTCGGAGGCAGCGTTGCACGCTGAGCTTGCCGGCGACCACGGCATCCAGTTTGAGCCGCTAGAGGCTGAAGGCGAGGCCGAATGACTGACAAGGCACGCTTCGTCACGCTCTACATCGGCGACGATGACGTTGACGTTCACATCCAGCGCATTGGGCAACGAGGGCGTCAGCAAGTCGGGCGCTACTTGCTGCATCGTGGTGAGCCAAGCATTGACAGGCTGTGGGCACTCATTCAAGGTCGCGAATACACCAGCTATCCGGCACAGCAGGGATGGGGCGTCACGCCTACGAATGGCAGAGCGCACCGTGTGTACACAGTTTGAGCCGCTAGACGACACAGAGGGGGACGTCTAATGCCGCTTTTGCTTTTTGCCCTGGGCTTGTACTTGGGTAGGTGGTTGGCAGACCACACGCCTATAGTCGAGGCGCCACATTGGTTTGATCGACTTCTATGTCGCTTCCTTGGGCACAACTGGTCACAGGCCGGATGGCACGCGTTCCCTGATCCCGTGTACCTGACTCACGCCTGGATATGTTTCCGCTGTGGCGAACAACGCGAAGAACTCACGCGGATGACATCGGATGGCTTGCGCGGGTTGACTTATGAGGAGTGGCAGGCGCTAGAAAAGCAAAGACCGGCGCGCCGCTAGACGATCCAGTAAAGGAGGATCAAGATGAGTGAGACGATTGAGTTTGAGGCACGCTTGATATTCGCAGCACATCGAGGTTGCGGGTCCGTGATAACAACATGGCCGCCAGGCACGGGCGAAAAGAACATAAGCCAATGCCAAGATGGGCGCTACCACGTCACCCTGACGCCGATAGAACCTGAGCTGAAGCCCTGCCCGCGCTGCGGTGGTGAGATGTATCTGATACCCGGCGAGTTTGGTACAAGCTGCTATACTAGGTGCGATCAATGCCACGCCCGCGGCCCACTTTGCGATACGTACAAAGAAGCGGTAGAGGCCCACAACGCCCGCAAGTGCCCCGAGCTTGATCCGTGCCCGCACTGCGGCGAGGAATGGCGGCTAGATCGGAGTAAGAAGTTGTATTCCGCACGGTGCCGGGGCTGTGACCATCGAACCAGGAAGTATACCACCCTGTTCGGCCTCGTCGCTGACGTCAACCGGAGGGCATGATGTGGACAAACTGGAGGCTCGGCAGCTGGATACCGAAAGCAATGCGCAAGGCGCCCGAAAAGTTGCAAGATTTTGATATGACACCTGAGACGTGGCAGGAGATGTGGGAAGATACTGAGGCCCTCAATCGGCTACGTTTTGTGTGGGAGGATGAGTGATGAATGAGAAATCAACACTCCTGACCGTCACGCTCGTGCCGGTCAGGGAGGCCGTTGCACAAATACAGCATGAGATATGGGCGTCTTGGATGCGTTGGGTATTCACCATAAGCCCCGAAAACACTGATGGAACAGTAACGATTTCCGCTAACAATGTAACGCGATGGAAACGCCAGACCGGCACAGCTTATGATGACCTGACGGAAGGCGAAAGGGACAGCGATAGAGAGCAAGCAGATAAGGTGATGAAGGTTTTGCATACAAAGGAGGTGACGTGATGGCAAGCCTGGAAGCGTCCCTATGCGACAAAATAATCACCAAGCTTGTGCGCGCTGCCATTGACAAGGTTATCTGCGAGTATGCGGGCGACGGCGTGTTGATGTTCCCCTATTGCCCAGACTGTATGATGGTGATGACTAAGACGACCGCCGATTACAAGGGGCGCGAATATCCGGTGTGGGAATGCGAGTGCTCAATAGCTGCTATGGACGCGCTGATAGATGAGGAAGTGCGAAACTTCACGCCCACCGACACTATGCTTGAAATAGCTAAAGCCGCAGCAAGCGTTGCAGAGAAACAGGGGATGGCAGCCCCCTGGGATGTCTAGCATGACCCACGCCCAGGCACTGGCCCTGTTCCAGTGCATACGCCGCGCGCTGCTGATGATCGTGCGGCACCTGGAGGGGCTGATCAAGGAGATGGCGGACGCGATGGGGGAGCTGAAGGAATGAGCGACATCTATGAGTACATCATCGACGCAATAGGGGCAGAGCAGAAGTTTGGCCTTCTGGCGACAATGCCAACAATCAGCAGGGCAGAGGCGTATCAAGCCTATGCCGACGCGGTGGGGCGCGATGTCATCACGCTCACCGTGACAGAGAAGCGGACGGCGCTCCTGAATCACGTATTGGAGAAAACTGGGCGAATCGCTTGAAAGGAGCGACGATGACTAAGCTGAAGACCCTAGAGAAGCATAACACCGAACGGCGGGCGAGCTACAGGCATACAACGGAGATCCGCGGCAATGGTATCGCCTGCCCCGAGTGCGGCATGGAATTGTGGGACAGCAACCCACACGACCTTCTGCTGAGCTATCCACCCATGATGAATGTGCGCTGCCCAGCGTGCGACTATCGCGAGTATCGGATGGCGTAGTTTGCATTGTGATTGAATCTGTGCTATACTAGATAGTAGCATCTGACACGTACGAATAACAGGGCTGCACTTGCGCAGCAAGTCTCGCCCGCATTTTGAGAGCACCGAGCTTCGGCTCCGTGCCCTCCGAGTGCGGGCTGTTTTCATTTTAGGGATACCGGGCGAGACGCCCACAACACGAGGGGGCCGAGATGGCAGACGAAATAGTAGGGACCGAGACGGTCAAGACCCCGCCACCGGGCCAGGTGCCCGCAGGCGACCAAGCGCCAGACGCCGCAGAACTACAGGCTGAACTAGAGAGGGTTCGCGCCGCGCTCAAATCAGCCAACAGTGAGGCGGCAGATCGGCGCAAGAAGTTAGAAGCATTCGAGGAAGCAGAGGAAGCACGCAAGCAGGCGGCAATGACGGAGCTGGAGCGCGTGCAGGCAAAGCTGAAAGAGGCGCAGGATCGCGTCGAGGCCGTAGAGCGAGACGCTCAACAGGCCCGCATCAGCAGCGCCGTCACACTCGCAGCGACGCAGGCGAACTTCCATAACCCGGCGGATGCGATGGCATTCCTGGATCCCGCGAAGTTCACGTTTGACGATAAGGGCAAGGTCGAAGGCGTTGCCGAGGCACTGGCAAAGCTGGTGAAAGAGAGACCCCACCTGGTCAAGACGCCGTCGCCGAACGATCCCGACGCCCG
>Ga0307928_10002944_pt1 | contig 12992 bp, 16 predicted proteins | sample AceLakmetagen232_FD_201815 | JGI IMG/M metagenome (GOLD analysis project Ga0307928, IMG submission 201815) | Saline water microbial communities from Ace Lake, Antarctica - #232 | ecosystem: Environmental > Aquatic > Non-marine Saline and Alkaline > Saline | place: Antarctica: Ace Lake... | reverse complement strand
GATGTTCCACAATTAACGGATAAAGATGGAGGTGCGGAGTGATTGGATTATTGATAGCGGCCTATTATGGATATAGTTATATATTTAGCCTGAAAACACTTAATCCGGAGCAATGTTTGGTATTAATGATGATGATAGTTCTTGAGGGCGCAATAGAGGGCGTTTCTATTTTAATCGCAACTGAAGATAGAGGTGCGGAGTGATGCATATACCTGAGTGGATATTCGCTGAATGCAAGAGGCTTGGATTCATAACAAATGATAGCAGTCCTTTAAAATGGGATGAGCATTGCAACCCTGCATGGGTAGTATACAAACTTATTCTTGCAGATCGAAAGAGGCGTGCGGTTAAACCCGCAATAGAAGTATATCAAGAGCAATCCGTCAAATCGCTCTTGAAGGAATGTACAGCACTCGAAGATGAACTTGATATGTGGAAGAAACGGGCTTTGATCGCAGAAGAAAATAACAGGAAATAGTAGGTTGTGGTATGTTGCACAAATTAAAAATAGAAGAGGTTTATCTTGATGCAAAACTGGAGGGCGATAAGTTGTTCGAGATCAGGGTGAATGATAGGGGCTACCAAAAAGGGGATATGATTGAATACCGTGAATATAAAAATTCAGGTGCGCAATGGACTCATCTTTACGAAATAACCTATGTTTGCCACTACATGCAACAAGGAAGCTTTTGTGTTTTTGGTGAACGACATATAAGCAGTACGAAGGACTAACACTTTCCCTGCTCCCATGCCAACCGCTTAATTGTTGGAGGCGGTCAACGGCTGTACTATAGGGGGCAGGGGATATTTTAAGGGGTGTATATGAGTGATAAAGTTCCGTTCTCGAAAGAGGCAGAGCAGTTTGTAATAGGTTCATGTTTATTATCTGAAGATTCAATAGGCGTATGCTTTGATAATGGCATAACCGAAGAGCATTTCTATGATAAGATAACTAGATCAGTATGGAAAGGTATACATGCGTTGTATTCTACCGGCAAGGTAGTTGATCTTGCAACGGTTCAAGTTTATATGGACAGCAACGGACTTTCATACGGAGACTCTACAGGCCTTGATGATATGGTTGATTATGTTACTACTCATCAATACGTGGATCATTTCGTAGAGGTTCTTGTAGAGAAAGAAAAAATAAGGAGAGCCCTCAGGATAGGCACTGACATTATAATTGATGTCAAAGATCAGATCTCTGATGCGGATACTTTGCTTACGAAGATAGCAGAGAGCGCGATGAATGCTACAGGCAAAAGCAGAAGATCGCCTTCGGACTTCCATGAAGAACATAAGGAGCGTAGGAACAGGGCAAAGAAAGATGGGATTGTTGGTTTGCCTGTTCAGGCTAAAGGAATTGACACTATCATAGCGTCATGGTGTGCTCCTGATAATGTTATCATTGCAGGTAAGAGTTCCGCAGGAAAGACAGACTTCATGCTGACTGAGTTTATTCCTCAGGCAAGGAACGGTGTTCCGGTAGGAATATTCGAGTTAGATATGAATGAGTTTGACTTAAGAGAACGTATGGCAGGATTCCTTTCAGAGGTAAACACATTTATATTTAGAAAAGATTACTGGACTAATAATCATGCTGAAAGAATAGACAGAGCTTATGAAGAACTTGAGTCACTGCCTATATATATAAACGATAAACCTGATGCAACTATAAATGATATCTACTTCCAAGGCGTACTATGGAAAAAGAAATATGGGATAAAGATGTTCAGTGTTGATTATCTTCAATACATAACTCTTACTCCTGACGAGGGCAGAAGAGATTATAGATTAGCAGTAGGGTATCACGCAGCAAAGATAAAGAACCTTGGCAAGCGATATGGAATGACTACGTTCACACTAAGTCAGCTCGCAAGGTTTGGAGACAAGACAAGCGAACTTACTCCAGCAGTTCCTAATATGGAGGCGCTCAAAGAATCAGGAAGCATTGAGCAAAGCGCAGACATTGTAATACTTGTAGCGCATGAGCCTGAACTTCCGGTCAAGCTGTTTAGCTTTGAAAATCCTGTATGGGATATGATCGCAAATGTAGACAAGCAAAGGAATGGGCCAACAGGTAAAATACCTCTGTGTTTCTACCCAAGTAGGCACAGGTTTATAAGCAGAACGGAAGGAGTGTGTATACGTACGGAGCTAGAAAATAAAGAAGATTAGATAGATGTTGACATATGTTAATTAATAATGCAGGATAAAACAAAATAAAGGAGAGGCTATGGCAGACCAAGTAGTGATACAGATCGACAAAGTTAATCAGAAAGTTAGAGAGGAAGAGAGGACAAGTAAGAAGAGTGGACAGAATTATACAATTCATGAGTATGATTGTAATGGGTACATATCCGGAAACTACGCTGAGCACTTTGTTGTTCAGACGTTAAGCGGAAAGATATGCGCCTTGATTGAGCAGGGTAATTATCAGACACCGGCAGAGGTTGATGTGTTTCAAGGCAGGACATCTTACAAGATAGCCACGCCTAGAGATGCGCAGTACCAACCTCCTGCTCAGAATCCAATGCAAGCGCCTCATCAGAACGCGCCTGCTCAAGTGTCACAGCAAATCAAGCAACCAACGTCATATACGTTTCAGGATCTGAAAGACCTGTTATTAGAATGTTGGGAGTGGGCGCAGATTAATGGTTCGGAAGCTGAAAATCCTGACGAGATAAATCAGAAGATTGCAGCTACGTTATTCATAGGTGCAACAAATCAGAGAGTTAAAGTTGATTCAAGCGATCCTCTTCCATTGGAGAACAACAACCCTATGGATCTGAGAAGCGTATTGAATAAAGCAGGGTTGACGGTAAGGATAGATGAAGCAGGAGTTGGAGATAAAATACTGGCCTCTTGGTATAAGCAGTGCGGTGGTGTTGAGTCTCAATTCATAGTGAGAGCAAATAAAGAACTAACGGAGGCAGGTATATGAGTAAAGAAGATCGCATGAAAAGAGCAAGCGAAAAGAAGAAGGGCAGAAATATAACACTCTTCAGTAAAAAGGAAAGTGTAGCAGAGGATGATTCCTATCACATCGTTGCCAGTGAGAATGAAGGTATCAGAACTGGCGCTGACGTAAAGGAATGGATGCTTGAGAATAATTACATTGGTACTGTGTACCCTGTAAGAATAGGCAAGGCCGTAACAAGGGCTGAGCGAAAAGTTATATCGTTCACATAAACATATGAAGCAACGGTGGCTGAGTGGCTAAAGGCAAAGTGGGAGTTATATAGCCTTACTGTATACGTACAGACTTGAAGCGGGCCAGTTAATTAAACTTTACCGCCTCCGCAGGTTCGAATCCTGCCCGTTGCTTTCTTTCAAACTAAGGAAAATAAAATGGATGAAAAACCGAACACAAAGATAGTATCGCTTGAAGCTTCTAATGTTAAGAGGCTCAACGCTGTAAGGATAGAGCCATCAGGTAACATGATTATCATTGGTGGTAAAAACGGGGCTGGCAAAACTTCCGTCCTAGATTCGATAGAATATGCGCTTGGTGGTAGCTCTTCGCTTCCGCAGAAACCATTGAAGGATGGGCAGACTGAAGGGTACGTTGTGCTAGAGACTGAGAGCCTGGTTATTCATAGGAAGTTCACGGAGTCTGGCACATCTCTTACGATCAGAGACAGGCAGAACCAGATGAAGATGGGTTCTCCGCAGAGTATACTCGACAAGCTTACTGGTGAGCTTACGTTTGATCCTCTTGGGTTCTCACGTATGAAGGCATCAGACCAGAAAGCTACACTGCAAGACCTGATTGGACTTAACTTTGACATGGTTAACGCCAAGCAAAAGGATCTTACTGATCAGCGAAAGATCGTAGGTAGGGAAGAGAAGGCTATCACTGCAAAGCTTGGCAGTATGGTGATGATTCCGGACGTTCCTGAAGAAGAAGTTTCTGTGGTGGAATTAAGCCAGATACTAGAAGACAACAAAGAGAAGATACGTGAGTATAGATTAAAGAAAGAAAGACTGCTTGCCCTTGCTACAGAGTTCACAGAGTCTGAACAGAAGATAATAGAAATAACTGCTAATATCGGAAGGATAAAAGCTGAAGGAGTTGCTCTTAAGAAAGAGGTTGCTGATATTGTATTACCTGATGTTGAAGAGATCAAGCTCAAGATACAGAACTCTGAAGAGGTAAACAGAAACATAAGAATCAACAAGGATATAGTTGAGCTTACCGGAGATGCTGAAGAGAAGCATGGTGAGTATGTTGACCTTACTGCGGAGATCAAGCAGATAGACAAAGACAAGGAGCTTGCTATTCATGAGGCTCACATGCCTGTTGATGGGCTTGGCTTCGATGACAATGGCGTTGCGTTCAATGGTATGCCGTTTGACCAGTGCTCCGGTGCTGAGCAGTTAAAGATCAGCATAGCTATGGGCATTGCGCTTAACCCTGAGCTTAAGATCCTGTTGATAAGAGATGGTTCTCTGCTCGATGAGGAAAGCCTAAAGGTTGTAGGTCAGATGGCTGAAGATAACAGCATGCAGGTCTGGCTTGAAAAAGTTGGAGAAGGTAAGGAATGTAGTGTGGTAATCGAAGATGGTGAGGTTAAGAAATGAAAAATCTAATAATTGCATCTACAGTGATTATTATATGTTTGCTTCTTGTTTACAGAGAGTATGCAGAAAGAACTATAAATAATTATAAATCAATCACTGCTATTCAATGTGAAACAATAAATACATACGAAAGGGCTATAAGTAATTATAAAGATGCACTACAGAGGACAGATATTATTATAAAACATATGACAGAAACTTACATCAAAAAGGAGGTATAAGATGGCCGTAGAGAGCACAGCAAGATGGTACGATTCAACTACATTGGAAATAGTTCAACAGGTTAAGAGTGCTGATGGCAAGAAAATGGTAAAGGCTACTCTGAACCACGCAAGGAAGAGAGGGTTTCTGCCCTCGATAACCTCTATTATAAAAGAGGTACTTGCTTCTGGTCCTCAGCTACAGGACTGGATTATAAACCAACACCTCAATGCATGTATATCGTTTCCGTTTGATAGAAACATATCAATAGAAACAGAGGTTCTTGAGTATAAGAAGATGATCATGGTCAAAGCCAATGAGTTCAAGAATAAGGCAGCAGACAAAGGTAAGGAGCTGCATGGCTTTGTTGATGAATGGGCAAGGACACGGGAATTGCCTGAGCATCCAATAGGCAGGAAGATATGCAATCAAATCAACAGCAAGCTTCAATCGCTTGGCGAGGTCAAGACTATAACTACAGAGCAGTCAGTTGGATCGCTTGAGTGTGGGTTTTGCGGTACTCCTGATATATTCGTAGTGATGATGGATGATGGTAAGTTTATATTGGACTTAAAGACCACATCGCTCAGGTCGTATACCAAGCCTTACGAGAGCTGGAAGACTCAGCTTGGTGGGTATGACATACTTACAGGCAGTGGCGCTACGCTTCTACAGGCAGTTGCTGATAGAGAGACAGGTGATGTTATCTTTGTAGAGCATGAAGAGCCTGAGAAATGGAACGCTCACTTTCAGCACTTATTTGAGTGCTGGTGTATTCAAAAAGGGTATAATCCTAGGGAAATATGATGAATCTGTATGGAGAGATATTTCCTAACGACAAGGATGTAGTTCCGGCATGGGTACATTTCCCATTACGCTCACGCATTAGATTAATAATTGCAGGAGTGAGAGGGAAGGTTAGAGTAGACTTCCCTGCTGGAGATATAGTCGAGAAAATGATGGATACTGTACTGTTCGGAAACGGATACAACGATAAAGAGGATATGCCATGATACTAGAAGTTGGAGATAAGAAACTTGAAGCGATTGCCCTAGATGCCCAAGAGCAATGTAGATTAATTATTGCCAAGCAGAAAGATATTCCTTGGTGGAAGTTTGATAATGGAGATTCCGCTAGACATCAAATACATTATGTTTGGCAGTCGGCTGAATTTCGCATAAGGCAGAGGAGTGCGGAAATACAGAGCATCAACGCATTAGAATTAAATCAATTACTGAAAGGTATAGTATAATGTTCATAGGTGGAATTACATTCGAGCGCCAGACACTTGCGCAAGACAAGTACAAGCGCATAGGTCAGATATGGTATGACGAGACAGAGCATTACTGCTCTTTGCTTATGCATGGATTCAGGATGGGTCACTGCTTTGCAAAGCCTTACGGTAATGTTGAAGCGCCATACCTGAAGGGTGATATAAACATCACTACAGGCGAGTACCTTAGCGAAGGCGTGATGAAGAAGGATTACCTGTGGTGTGGGTTCATCTGGACTGAGAGCAATCAGGAAGGGTGCATCTATCAGATAGTGTTTGAGGTAGACCCTACGCCTATCTATATATCACAGCTTGTTAATAAGGGCATACGTATGAGAGAGAAAGAGAAAGACTATAAGCTTGATAAAGGCATATACCTTTCTGTGCATCTCGAAGACAAAGAGCAAGTGCATGGCGGTAAGCCGGTAGAAAAAGTAGAAGAGAAAATAAAAACGGAAGACTCTGAGATAGATAATCTTCCATTCTAAGGAGAAAATATGTGTAAGATAGAAAAAGGCGTAAACATAAACACAAAGAGGTTCGGGCGAGAAGCTAAGTATCCATTCGAGGACTGCAAGAAGGGTGAAGGTTTTTTCATTCCTGATAAAGATACATCGCAAATATCAGGATCACTCAACCATTGGAATAAGAAGCTGTACCCTGCTAACTTTAAGTCATCATCGTTTGACAGCGATGGCAAGAAGTATGTTAGGGATGGTAAGACAGGCGTTATGGTGATGAGGGTTCAATGAGTAAAGGGAGATGGACAAGTGAAGACTATGATAGATACCTCAAAGCTAACGCTCGTAATGAGAATCGAAGTGCCGGTGCAGTTGCCGACAGTAAACAACGTACTGGCAATGGACAGGTTCCAGCGAAAAAAGTTGCGAGACTTAACGGACAGTTTATTCTCTGCATTCATTCCGAAAGGAAATGTCTCACAGACTCAGACGGAGCGTTCTCAAAGTATGCTATTGACGCACTCATTACAGCAGGCTTACTCGAAGATGATGATCCCAAGGTCTTACCTGAAAGCCCGCGCAAAACGCAAAGCAAAAGCACTGAAAGCAAAACAACAATAGAGATATATAGGATAGGAGAATAAATATGCTTGAATTTATTGGCGACAAACCGACAACACAACTGGAGGATAATCATGCATAGAGAATGGCATCCGCAAGGAAGAGGTAGGGCAATATATTGTGATGAATGTGGCGAGAATGTTTCTGGCACATTCAGGGGCTTGTGTAAAGCTTGCCAAGCAAAAGAGCGAAGACATAAAGAACTTCTCTCTACAATAAACAAGAGGTAACGACATTAAAGGGAGCATAGATATGAACATATACAGAATATCTCAGGAAATTAATAATGATTATGAAACATACGACTCAGCAGTAGTTATAGCCGCTAATGAATTAGAGGCTAAGAATATCAGGCCAGACGGCGATCCCTTGAAACCTGCAAGCCTATATGATGCTTGGGTGGGCGATGTTGATCAGGTTAAGTGTGAGTTGATTGGTGTAGCTGATGAAAAAAGAATTATTAATGATCGCGTTGTAGTGGCAAGTTTTAATGCTGGATAATCGCTACCTATTCCGACAAATTAAAGGAGATTGATATGAGAACTGAGCAAGAGGTAAGGGACTTGCTCGCTAAATGCGAGAGGGCGAGGCGGAAATTTGATACTGACTATTACAATATGAAATGTCCTATGGATGTTAACTGCTGTCCGGAGTGCACTACTCATTGTACTCTTCAATGGGTACTTAACAGAAAGAATAGACAAAATGAACAGCCTTAAGAAGCAATGCGATAAGCTCTGGCAACAATGCGTCTTGCTTGACTGGCAGGGTAAGTGCTGCATATGCCATAAGCCAGCCACAGCAGGGCATCACCTAATCAAGCGAAGGTTCACGCTTACGCGGTGGATGGTAAAGAATGGCGTTGCCTTGTGCACTGAATGCCATATGAAGGTTGAAGCCGATCCGTCTAAGAAAGTATTCCTTGATGATTTCCTAACATGGAGGAGTCCTGAACATTGGAAGTTCCATAATGAGTACAAGTCAAAAGCAAGCAGAAATGTTGATGGCCTGAAAGACTATGAGCTCAAGGAAGTACGCAAATGCCTAAAGGAGTTCTTATGCTCTCATTGATTATACTCGTAGTGGCAATTATAATGTATGCGTGGTCCTTACTTTGATGGCTTAGCAACCTTGGCTTGCATTATCTCCATGAAGCGTTCCTTGCTTATCTTCGTGAAGTCCTCGCCATTATCAATAGATCTCATCATTTCTCTTGACGCTTGCATCATAGCGTCAGGAAGACCTGTCCAAGCAGAGAGAGTCCTTACCAGATCTTTACCTGTTTTGCCTGTTAAGTCTACCTCGTCCTTCGCTACGTCAGTAAGAGCACCGAAAAGGTTATTGCTCCACTGAAGGTATATAGGTGTTATCGTTGGATTACTTATGCCTTGCATCATGAGGCTACCTACTACGGGGCCAAGAACAGGAACAGATGTAAAAGGATATATGAACATGTCTTTTACTATCTCGTCTTCGCTTGGCATTCTTCTCCTGCGCATAAAGCCAATAGCTAATCCTGGAAGAAACATTCCAAAAGCAACCTTCTGCATTACAGATGTGTCTCCTGGTTTTGCAGTCAATACACCTTCAAAGTTTCCAGTTGTTGCTGCCTTGTACAGAGGTTCAATTACTCCAGTTTGAAATTCCTGAAAGTTATTGAGAGTCTGTCCTGAGAAAGGAATGAAACCTTTTACGTGTTCATTTTCTCTAGCTATCAAAGCTCGTTGATGAATATTAGCATTAGGTTGTGATCTTTCTACAACCATATTTGCCTGTTCAGCAGCTTCACGCTTGGCTGAACCTATATCCATAGTGTTTACAAGCCTAGATAAATGTGATTCATATGCTGTCATCCATGATACAGCTACACCTACAGTATCAAAATCTCTGAATGGAGACATCAGTAACTCGCTTGCTGATCGCTTGCCTATCTTTATACCTGACAGAAAGTTCCTTTGTCTCCTTGCGTTTTCTAACTCTGGTTCTCCACCCCATCTCCTGAGAAGTTCAGGATTATACTTTTGCCATAACTGATGCACTTCAGTTCCTTCTAGGAGATGTATGCCCTTCTTCCTGGATGTAGCATTTTTAACTATCGCCGAAAAGTATTTGCTTCCGTATTTTATAGATGTAGGAATATTTGCCGCGCCTCCAGGAGTTATACTAAGAGCATTCATTATGGACAAAGGCTGTATTGCTATAGATGAGATCCTACCAGCAAGAATACCTATTGTTGTATTGTTCCTGATCTTCCTTGACAATAATTCGGTCTCACTTAAAGGAGTCTCTCTTCCGCTTGTGTAAAGCTCAAGCCTAAGCATCTTGTCTAGGTGTGACCATGTAGCCATATCCTCGCCAAAAGTTTCGTTCATACTTTCTTTAAAGTCTTTAGCATCAATCATTTTGAGAAGTTTTCTTACATTTACTGATTTTGCTATATAGTTATTTACTACCTGTCCATAAATAATAGCTTCATCAACAGGATTGCCTATTGTAATCCTACTTCCCTTTATAGCTCCTCTTTCTTTCATGAAGTTCTCAGCTTTTTCAGCGAGCTTAGGCCTTGCAGTTCTGATATCTGACGTAACAAGATCAATGATTGTGTCGTGTTCAGCATAGGCTCCGTTAGCTCTCTGCATAGACCTGTAGTTCTTCCTATGAGGAGCTTTCTTTCCATTCTGTTTTACGTAAACAGGGTTATATTGGTCATATTTTCTTTGATAAAAATCATCTAAAACTTTAGTAAGCTTCTTGTAGTTAGGGTTAGCATTTACAAAGCTTTCGCACTCCTTTATTAACTGTTCATTTATCTCACTATTAGATTCTATTAGTGATTTTCTGGACTCAGGATCTCTTGCTTTAGACGCAATATCAACAATAGTTCCTTCTTCAAGAAGGGTTCTTTCGCGACCAATTTCAATATACTTATTCAGGCTGTCTGTATTTATTTTGCCCTCATTGAATATTTTCTTGTTTAGATGCTGATCATCCATCGTGTTAAGATCTGCTTTTTTTTTCCAGTTTGATCTTAACACTCTTCCTATTGTTCTTGAGAAAGTTCCGTCATGCCTAGAACCATCAAGATAAAAGAAAAGCCTAGCAAGGCTCATTGTGTTTCTTCTCTCAGCATTAAGTAGTTCTCTTGTTTGAGCTTTGATCTTCTGGTAAGCTATCGGCCCCTTACCTGCTCTTGGGCGCATAGACTCCTGCTTAGGTTGTCCTTCCATTACGTCTATAAGTTTTTCCCTTGTGACATCTATATCGAATACAGCAGTAAACTCATTATTTGCCATAGCTATCGCTTCGTTAAGTTGAGTTTCAAACTCAATACGATCTTCTCCTGTAAGCTCTTCTATATTCTTCTTGCCGAATTTATTAAGAAGATAGTCTTTTATGTTTGCATCTTCTATCGCAGTTTTATTACCCAAATATCCCTTTGACTGTGACAGCAATGTGTTAAGCTGTTTATCACTCAGCATCTTCATTGAGAACTTAGACAAAGGAGTTTCAGGAAAGAATAATCCATGCGCTATCTTCCGCGCTTCTTCGTGAGTTCTGAACTTTCCGTGAACAGCAGCATTAAGTTTTTTCCTTGTTAAGAATATACCATGTTCGCTTTGATATAGAACCTGACCTGTTCCTGCATCACCAATAGATACTGAGCTATGCAATGCGTCTCCCATTTCTCTAACTATAGGATCAGTAGAGAAGCCGAAGGCGCTATCAAAAACATTCTTAATCTCAGGCGATATTGGTATGCCTTCAGTCTTGGACAACACATTTATATCCTCGTAAGTTCTGGCGAATATTTCTTTAACATGATCGAATGACTGTATAATATTCTGAGGTGCTCCTGCCGGTACTGATCCATCTCTTATGTATTGTATGAATGAATCTGATATATCTTTTAAAGCTTTTTCTGACCATACATCTTTATCGTTATTGAAGAACGACCTAAGCTTTGAGTTATACTGGTCAGGCATTAAGCCCTGCACCATAAGGTGATGAACCCACTCACGCATAACTACCCCTGCATCTGCCTTGCCATAGAATACAGCGAGGTTATAGTTTGAAAAGTATGCACCCTTGATTCCTCTTGTGAAAGCTCCAGAATCTTTTACTGTATTCAGGAGTGCCTCTAGTTGTGCTTCAGGTATGTTGAACCTTGCGAACTTACTTATGAGATCTTCTGCGTTCTGATGTGCTAGGTTAGGATCTTTGAGCATGATGCGTAGATCCTCCATAACACCTTCCAGTGAAAGCACTACGTCAGATGGTTCGGCGTATTGACGATCCTTTTGCTTAACCTTTAAGTCAGCCTTTGCTTCAGCTATCTTGCTTTCAGCTAATTCAAGTATCTCTTTTGCTTTTGCATCAAATGCATCGAGCTGGTCTACAAGCTTATCTCCTGACTGAAACAGATCACCCTGCTTGAGCGTTTGGTTTTCTGTAATTATATCATTAAGATTATCAATAAGTTTCTCGTCTACGCCAATCTTTCTAGCTAACTCCTTGATGCTTTTTAAATTTTTGGGAATGTATTCAGCTTCCATATCAGTGGCAAGTTTAGCAGCATCCCTGTCAGCCTTGCTAATGTCTGATTCTTCTGTTAATTTCTTATCACTTATAGCCTTCTTAACTCTAATCTTTATATCTTCCTTGATAGCATCAAACCTAACTTGTCTTTCAGGTGTTAGTGTTACGTCAGTAAGCGGAGTATCCTGAAACAAAACAACAGGTTCTTCACCAATCTTACGCCTTATAATAGCATCACTCATAGCTCTCTTAGCTTTTGCATTCTTTTGCACATTAATAGGTGGAGCGATCTTCTCTCTTCGTATCCTACGCTTCTCAGCTAGCTCAAGCGCCTTCGCCTTCTTCGCTTTCTTTGCCTCGTTCAAACGCTGTGACAGCTCTTTTCCTTTGACTTTATCACTTATAGCCTTTACTTCGTATGCTACCTCTTCAGCACCGGAAAGATAATCGTTCTCCTGCTTTCTTCTTAGTTGAGCCTCAAGGTCTATAGATAATTTTTGCTGAGATATTCTTCTTATCTCTGTGCCTTCGAGATTAATCCCTGTATCTATCCTTTCAACACTTTTAATTATTGGAGCTCCAGACTCAAAAGGAGGGTGAATAATTATCTCACCATTCCTGTTTGCCGTTACAACAGAACCGTCTTCCCTTGTGATTGGAGCTTTTAGTATGTCAAAGTAATCACCTATACTTAAGTCTGAGGCAGAAAGAATTATAGGCTCGTTAGATACGTTAGCCCTAGCCTCTTCAGGAGTAAGGATCTTCTCTGCTACCAGCTTATCTAGTTTACCTTGTAATCTATTTTTATATTCTTCCGAAGGCTTATTCCCAAGTAATTTATTGTATTCAAGGAGTGCGACTTCTTCGTCTAGTCTTGCTTGTGCAACTTCAATATCGTTATTAAGACTTTCGGCTTCATTCATGTCACCCAATGAAAATTTCTTTTGGGCTTCTTTCTTCCTATTTTTAGCCTCTTTAGCTTTGGTGAGTTCAGCCTTTTGCTCTGGCGTTGCATCAACTACGTTTAATTTATCATTACTAATAGCCCTAGCCTCCTCCGGAGTAAGGATCTTCTGGCCGGTCTGTTCCCTGATCTGTTCGGGCGCAGTCTTTATGCCAGTCTTTATAGCTTTAGCCTCTTCCGTTTTAACGCGCTTAGCTTCTTGCTCTGCAAGCTGTGCCTCCTGTTCGGCTCTCCATTTATTCTCAAGACCAAGAACTCTATCTTCTGTGGCCTTTCTTTGAACTTCTGACGGAGCCTCAAGTTCTCCTAACCTCTCCTTATTCCTTATTTCAATTTCCTGCGCTGTCTGCTC
>Ga0307928_10002942_pt1 | contig 13004 bp, 13 predicted proteins | sample AceLakmetagen232_FD_201815 | JGI IMG/M metagenome (GOLD analysis project Ga0307928, IMG submission 201815) | Saline water microbial communities from Ace Lake, Antarctica - #232 | ecosystem: Environmental > Aquatic > Non-marine Saline and Alkaline > Saline | place: Antarctica: Ace Lake... | reverse complement strand
TTATCTTAATTATTTACTTATATATTTTGCCATTTCAGCTAAACGAGAAGAATATCCGTATTCATTATCATACCAAGCTAAAACTTTTATCAAGTTTCCCTGCATCACCTTTGTCGATAAACCGTCAATAATACAAGAATCTGGATTGCCTTTGTAATCTGAAGAAACTAAGGGGGAATTTTCAAATCCAAATATGTTTTTCATATCTCCTGCTTGAGAAACTTTTTCAAAAAGATTGTTTACTTCTTCCACGGAAGTTTCTTTTTCTACTTCACAAACAAAATCAACAATGGAAACAACAGGAGTAGGAACTCTTAAGGCTAATCCGTCTAATTTTCCTTTTAATTCTGGCAAACATTTTTCAACTGCCTTTGTAGCTCCAGTTGTTGTCGGAATAATATTAACACCAGCTGCTCGGCTTCTTCTTAAATCTTTGTGCGGTAAATCTAAAATCTTTTGATCATTAGTATAACTATGCACAGTTGTCATAAACCCTTTAACAATTTTAAATTCCTCATTTAAAATCTTAGCTAAAGGAGCTAAACAATTTGTAGTGCAGGAGCCCATTGATATGATATTGTCCTTTTGGGAATCATATTCCTGAGCATTAACCCCTAAAACATATGTCGGGATATCTTCTGATTTAGCCGGAGCAGAAATAATTACTTTCTTAGCACCTGCTTCTAAATGTTTTTTTGCCCCCACTGAACTTCGGAAATGTCCTGTACATTCTAAAACAACATCTATAGCGAGTTCTTTCCAAGGTAGTTTTTCGGGAGCAGGATTAGCGAAAATCTTTATTTTTTTATTATCAATTATTATTTCTCCATCGCCAACTTCAACTTGTTTTTTATAAATCCCATATAAGGAATCATACTTGAATAAATGAGCTAATATTATTGGTTCCGTTAAATCATTAATCGCTACCACTTTTAATTCGGGATACTTATCTAAAATTATACGCAGAGTGGACCGGCCTATTCTTCCAAATCCATTTATGGCAATTTTAATCATATTATTTAATATTTAATAATTCTACAATTTTTTGACGATCAAAACCAATAACAAATTCTCCATCAATTTCTATAACTGGAACCCCCATTTGACCTGTTTTTTCAACAATCATTTCCATAGATTCTTGGTTTTGGGAAACATCAACATCTTCAAATTCAATCTTATTCTCTTCCAAAAAGCCTTTTACTGCTGTGCAGTATGGACAAGCAGACGTACTATATACTTTAACATTCATATGTTTATTATTAATTATTCACAACTACCAGACCCTGAATCTCCCGAACTGTAAGTTTCAGAAAAACCAGTTGTCGCTTCTTCTTTACTAAGAATAGTTTCACAAATTTGAGATTGGTTTTCAAACCCACAACAAATTAAACTTTTTACTGCTTCGGCTGTCCTTCCTCCAAAATCAAATTCACTGACTTCTCCTTCATTTAAAATTAAAGTTGGAGAGCCACTAGCTTGATACTTAGCATTTAAATCAAAATCTTCCTGGGCATAACTTAACCCTCTTGATTCTTCTTTTTTACAGGATTCTAACTTATCTTTATCAATACCACTATCAATTAAACAAGAAGCACTTTCTCCTTTTTTTAGAAAACAAGAAACATAAGAATAAAATTTATCTTCTTGCTCTTCTCTTAAACATATTTGGGTAAGATTTTCTTGGGCCTCTTCTTCTCCATGCATTGAGGTTATTTTACCATCCTGAATCTGACCTATATATCTAACTTTTATGTTATTTTTCAATTCGGGAATATTTCTGACGACTTCATCTATAATTCTTTGCATTTGTGTGCCATAAGGACAATAACTCATAACAAATGCTTCCAACATAGGTTGTTCTGTTTTTTTGATACTCTGACAAGCAACTTCTTTTTTTTCTTCTGGACTTATTATTTCTTTGGCCTCAGGGAAGAAAAGACTACCATCTTTCGTGGCATAAACAGGAGGAATGTCTGTATCTTCTATCTTTAGATTTAATCTATATACCCCATTTTGAAAAGTTGTTGTTGTGGCTAAAGAAATTTCCGGAATGCCAAATTCCTCTTCTATGTAGGTTATTATTTTTTCTTCAACTTCTGCTGTTGTAAGAGAGTCTTCTATCAAAATTTCCTCTTCTGGAGTTTTTACCAAAAAAGAGAGTTTATCGGCTAAAACGCCTTGGTAACCCATAGCTATGCCTCCTAATAACCCCGAGATTAAAGCGATGATAACTGCTGAACAAATCTTTATCTTCATTTTTTGCTCCATATATTTTTTAATTAATAGCTAATTTTAACAAATTACTTTAAAATTGACAAGTTAATAATTTATTCATTAGCGCTGTGCTTTTTATCTGACCGATTTTTCCATGTTTACAATCCTTTTCTGAAAATTTATCTACATTATCCTGGCCATTGCCAAAGACTAAAATTGGTATTGGATCGCAACTATGTTGCTTTAATTCACAAGGCGTACAATGATCTCCGGTAACCACTATTAAAGTATTTTTTAAAGACAAAATGGGAGTTATATATTTATCAACTTTTTCAATAAATTCTTTTTTCCCTAAAAAATCTCCGTCATGGCTAAAATTATCTGTGGCTTTAATATGTAAAAAACAGAAATCATATTTATTAGCAAGAGCGTTTTTACTTGTTTTTATTTTTTCGGCAATGTCAGTGTTAAAATCACCAGTAGCTCCTTTTAGTTTTAATAAGTTCATTCCTAAAACTTTCCCTATTCCTTTATATAGTCCTCCTCCAGCCACACAACAAGCTCTCAATCCATATCTTTTAAAAAACGAAGGCGTTAACTTAATCTCACCGGCAGTTCTTAACAAAAGATAGTTGGCAGGTAATTTTCCTTGTTTAATTCTTTGTTCATTTAATTTGTCTGGTTTTAAAATTTTATGTGTTTTTTTTAAAAACTTATTTAATACATCTGCTGTAAATTTTGCTTCTTTGGAATCGTCAAGAGGCTTTATTGTTTGCGGTAAAATACCTTCTTTGTGTAAATCATTATCTGAAATATTTTCAGAAAGACCCTTTCCTCTCATTATTACTCCTAGTCGATAATTAACACTGGCTTTAACTAAAAAACTTATTCCATTTATTTTTATATTTTGAATTTTTTTTATAAAGGGCTTACTATCTTTAATTCTACCAGAACGTCTATCAACAATAACCATATTTTCATCAACACTTGCCAAATCACCTCTTAATGCTATGTCTCCCTGCTTCATTTCCATCCCAATCCCCAATACTTCAAATACTCCTCTTTTCATACAATATTTATTTAGATCATAACCAAACAAAGACATATGGGCATCTTTGGATGTGGGAAAATCTCCCCGATAAACCGGTTCAACTAAACCACAAATACCTTGTTTTACTAAAAAATCAAAATTAGGCGTTTTAGCCGCTTCTAATGGAGTTTTATTTCCTAATTCTTTTATAGGCCTGTCACCAAGCCCATCAAGAATCATAAAAAGAATTTTCATATTCTTAATAAACGATTATATTTTGAAATACGTTCGCCCCTTGCTGGAGCTCCTGATTTTATAAAATCAGCAGAAATAGCAACTGCTAAATCAGCAATAAAATTATCACAAGTATCACCAGAACGATGAGAAACAATAATTTTCCATCCAAACTTTTTTGCTAATTCCCCCGCTCTGATTACTTCGGTAACAGTCCCAATTTGATTCGGCTTTAAAATTATTCCATTACATAAACTCTTTTCTTGGGCCATTTTTATCTTTTCTGGATTTGTTACTGTTAAGTCATCCGCAATGATATTTTCAATTAACCCTTTATCCCCCATTATTTCTGCAAAACCATTTAAATCATTTTCCGCAAAAGGATCTTCCAGAAATAAAATAGGATATTGGTTGGCAATATCTTTGTAAAATTCTAAAAGCTCTGAAATATTCTTTTTTTCTCCTTCAATTTCATAAAGATTATTTTTATAAAATTGAGTAGCCGCACAATCTAATCCAATCTTTATTTTTTCAGAATATTTTGCTAATTCAGACGCTTGCATTATTAAATCTAAGGCTTGTTTTGTTTTATTTATATTGGGAGCAAAGCCACCCTCATCTCCAAGATTAATAGCTGGTTTTCCATATTTTTCTTTTAAAATCTCTTTTAAGGCCTGATAAATTTTAACTCCAATTTCAACATTTTCTTTAAAGGTTTCTTCTTGAGGTACAATCATAAATTCTTGAATATCTAAGTCATTCCCCGCATGAGCTCCTCCATTTAAAATATTAAAACAAGGCATAGGTTTTAACCAATCCCCTTTTTCTTTAATATGCTGATATAAAGGAATATTTTTGGAACTTGCTCCGGCTCGGCAACAAGCCATAGAAACAGCTAAAATAGCATTTGCTCCCAGATTTGATTTATCTTTGGTGTTATCAAGTTGAATTAAAATTTCATCTATTTTCTCTTGATTTGCTGGATCTTGTCCAATTAATCTCGGGGCCATAATTTGTTCAATGTTTTCTACTGCCTTTGACGGCTCTATAGCTTTGGCTTCGTATTGTCCTTTTGATGCCCCAGCAGGGACCGAAGCAATAAAAATCCCTTGATCTGTTCCAACTTCTGCTTCAACTGTAAACTCACATCTAGAGTTTAAAATTTCTCTGGCTTTTATTGATTTTATTTTACTATTTTTCATTGTTGAAGATATTTATGTACAGATAAAGCTGCTCGAGCACCTTCTCCAGCGGCAATAATTATTTGTTTCCATCTGCCGTTGTTAACATCTCCCGCTGCAAAGAGTCCGGGGCAAGAAGTAGCACAACTTTCAAAATCAACTTCTAATTCATCTCTTTTGTTAAACTTACAAAGTCCTTTTAAAAAACCTGTTGCTGGGATAGAACCAATTTCTATAAAAACCCCGTGAGCTGGTACTTGAAAGGTTTTTCCAGTTTTAGAATCTTTATAAATAACTGAATCAACTGTTTTATTCCCTTCAATTCTTCCCATATCTTTATTCAAGTGCACTTGAATTTTACTTTCTTTTTTAACTTGTTTTTGCAAAATTTCATCTGCAATTATTTTGTCTGATTTCTCAAAAATAAAAATTCTCTGGGCATATTTTGCCAAATCTAATGCCGCTTCAAACCCAGAATTCCCTCCGCCAACAACAATAACGCTCTTATCTTTGTAAAAAGGAGCATCACAAATACTACAATACGAAACACCTTTCCCAATAAACTCTTTTTCACCCGGAATCTCTAAGGGACGAGGATCTCCACCTGTAGCAATAATTATTGTTTTCGTTGAAAATTCATTTTTATCTTCTGTTTTAATTAAAAAGTTTTTATCTTTTTTCTTTACTTTCATTACTTTTTCTCCTTCTTTGATATCAATCTCAAACTTTTTTAAATGTTTTTTAAACTCTTTCATTAATCCCATACCTGAAATTTTAGGAAATCCTAAATAATTATCAACTTCATTTGTTTTCCCAACTTGCCCTAGAAAATCTTTGGTAATTAATAAAGTTTTTAATTTTTTCCGAGCAGCATAAATACCAGCTGTAATTCCAGCTGGACCTCCACCAATTATTATTAAATCGTATAGCATATTATATTTTTTTTAAATAATCTTTTAGCATTGGACCAAATTCTGGATGTTGTAAACAAATACGTAAATTTGATTTTAACCAATTTGCTTTGTTCCCACATTCTAACCATTCTCCTTCCATTTCATAGCCATAAACAATTTTTCCATCTTCTAACATGTCTTTCAGGGCTTGGGCTAAAATTATTTCCCCTTTATGGTTGGAATTAACTTTCTTAAGATATTCAAAAACTAAAGGTGTGATAATATATCGGCCAACAATTGCTAAATCCGAAGGTGCGTCTTCTTGTTTCTTTGGTTTTTCAACTATGTCCTTAATTTTGTAAAGACGATTAGCAATTTTATCTACTTTAACCACTCCGTATGAAGAAAGCATGTTTTGAGGAACTCTTTTTAAACAAACAATTGGTTTCTGACATGTTTTAAAAACACTAGCTAATTGGGCTAAGACTGGAACTTTGGATAAAATAATATCATCTCCAAAAAGAACTCCGCAAGCATCTTTGCCAATAATCTTTTGAGCTTTTAAAATAGCATCTCCATCTCCTTTCGGAATTTGTTGGATAACACTAGAAAAAGAAATGTTCTCAATTTTTTTGTCTAGGTCTCTTAATGATTTTAATATGTCTTTTTGATTTCTTTTTTCTAAAATATTTTCTAATTTTGAATCCTTTTTAAAATAATCTAAAATACTATTTTTACTATTGGATAAAACAAAAACTACCCGCTCTATACCGGATTTTTTTGCTTCTTCAACTATATAATCTATCATGGGTCTGTCAGCTAACGGTAAAATTGGCTTGGGGATTGCTTTGGTTAAAGGTAAGAATCTTGTACCTAAACCAGCAACTGGAATAATAGCCTTTTTTATATTCATAGATTTTTATTTATTTCTTCTAAGAAAACTGGGAACTTGCCAATCAGAATCATCTGTCCATTCTTTTTCTTCTTCTTTCTTTTTTTCCTTTACAAGTTCTAATCCATTTTTTCTACTAACCTTTTTATTTTTAACATCTATTTTGACAGTAGAAGAATCCTTTTGTTTTTTCTTCTTTAGAACAACTTTCTTACTAACTAATGCTTCTGGGGAAGCAGAGGTTAAAGCTGTTGTTTTTTTGACAACAAGTTTTTTCTCTTTCTGCCCTTCTCCAACTTGAATTAAAGTTAATTTAATTTTATTGCTATTTTTTAAGTTTTCGGAAATTCCAAAAATTATCTTGGCTGTTTTATTAAGTCCGCAAATACCCATACTTATCTTTTCAACTTCTTTTAATGTTAGGTCTTTCCCTCCTCTAATATTAAACAGAATCTTTTTACATTTCCCTATGTCTCCCACGCTTAATGGGTTTTCAAAAACTTTCTTTATGACTTCTTCCGCTCTGTTAGGGCCTTGAGCAATAGCACCTCCAAAATGAATTGTTCTGCCTTTCCCGCTTAAGATCGTTTTTAAATCAGCAAAATCAATATTAATTAAACCCGGTTTGGAAATTATTTCTATTAAATCCTCTAACATTAAAATTAGAGATTTATTCAAACTGGAAAGAGCTTTTTTCAAAGGAGTTTTCTTATCAATAATTTCAAATATCTTTTCATTGGAAATAATAAATTGCCCTGATAAATTTTCTTTAATTTGTTCTAATGACTCTTGAGCAATTTTCATCTTTTTTTCTCCTTCAAATTGAAAGGGTAAAGTAAAAATTCCTAAACTAATATTTTTAAGCTCCTTGGTAACCTCAGCAAAAAGAGGCAATGCACCTGAAGCAAAACCTCCTCCTAAAGAGCCGATTAAGATAATTAAATCTTGATTCTTTAATATTTTGGTAATTTTTTCCTTTTCCTTTTCAGCTATTTTCTGCCCCAGGTTAACATCCATTCCCGTCCCCAATCCATTGGTCAATTCTTCTCCTAATTGCACAACTTTTACTCCTGGACCTGCTTTCTTAAGAACTCTATGGTCACTATCAAATATAACAAAACTGGCATTATTTATATTCCTAGCAATTTCCGAAACAATAGAACTGCCTCCTCCGCCGATTCCAACAACTTTGATCTTAATCTTTCGAGATCTAAATAAAGTCTTCTTTGGTTTTATTCTCTTTTTTGAAGTCATTTTATTTTATAAAATAATTCTCTTTTTATTATTTTAATGAAATCTTCAATCTTGTATCTAGGGCCTGAGCAATTTTTTGGACGAAAGAGAAACTTGGATTATAAGTACCCGATTCAAAACGAGAAACTGCTGATTGCTTTGTTCCAATTTTTCTAGCAAGTTCTTTTTGAGTTAAACCGTTTTCAATTCTTTTTTTTATAATTATCTTAATTAAATCAAACTCCGGCATAAGATTTTTATATGCTTGTTTAACTTGTTTATCCTCTAATAAGTGTTTTCTAAATTGTTTATAGCTTTTTGTTTTCATATATCATATATATAACATATATGTTATATTGTGTCAATACTTTTTAATTTTTGGATGGCAATACGGATTTCTTTTTTAGGAATTTTTTGTGATTTTTTTCTAAAACCATATAATAGAAAAATTTTATATTTATAAAAAGTATAAAATATTCTAATTTCTTGTTTGCCATGTATCCGTAATTCGAACAAATTGGAACAAATTTTCTTGGTGTGCGGAAAATATAATTTATTGCCAAATTTTTCAAGTAAGTTAATACTGTGTAGTACTTTTGCGATACTTGATTTCTCTAAAGAAACAATAAATTTTTCTAAAGAACTATCTATAATGCGTATTTCCATAATATCACTATCTATAACTATTACTTAAATTATTCTTTATTCTTCTGGCTCTGTTTCTGGCTCTGTTTCTGGAGTAGATACCCTGGAAACTTCATCTATTCTATTTTTAATTTCTATGTTTCCTGGGTTAAGTTCTAATACTTTTTTAAACATTTCTAAGGCCTTCGTATTGTCTCCTTTCTTTTGATAAACAAGTCCTAAAGAATAAATTGAGTTGGAATGATTTGGGAAAAGCTGCATTGCTATTTCAAACTGTTCAATTGCTTTTTCATATTGTTCTTGGTTATAGTATAATCTTCCGAATTGAAAACGAGCATCAACCGAAGATGGAACTTTGCTAACCAAATCCTCCATAAGCCTTACAGCTTCTTCTGTGTTACCTTCGTTCTCTTCTAAAATACTCAAGGAAACAGCAGCATCAACATAATCACTCTTAACTTCTAATGCTCTCTTAAATAATTCTTTGGCTTTTTCCATATCTCCACTATCTCCAACATAAAACTTTGCTAATTCACTTATCAAGATAGGATTTCTTGGTTCTAGCTCAATTGCTCTTTCTAGTACTGTAATCCCCCATTCTGTAGCTCCTTCTGCTAAACCTTGGATATCACGATAAATAAATCCTAATGTTTCTTGAGTAGTTACCCTATTAGGACTAAGTTCTACGGCCTTTTTCCCTTCGGCCACAGTTAAAGCAACTATATTTGCCAAGCGTTGATTATCTGGCCCGGGCTGTTGGGTTTCTTTTATTAGTTCTCCTAAATAAGCTCTAGCTAAAATAATGTGATAAACAGTTCTAGAATTTGCTAATTGCCCTGCCTTTTGGAGAGAATTTGCTTGTTCTGATGCTAATTTCATTTCGGTCGGATTTGCTAGATAATCACGATAATAAACATCCGCTATATAAAGCTTACCCATTGTAAAGTAGAAAAATAAAAATCCAAATAATATTGCCCAAAAAATAACTGTGCATATTAATCCAATTTCTGGAAAATCTTTAAAACTGAATGTTGTTTCTTTGACAACTTTTTTCCAACTTACTACTCCCAGGGCTAAAAAGAACCAAAAAACAAAAGCTAAGGTTGTGTCTTGATGATAAAAGAATTGAGCAATTATTAAAGCAATAAAGGCTAATAATATAGAAAGGGTGAATAAAGAATTATGAGATGAGGCGTCTTTACCATTAACAATCATAAATGATACCAGTAAAAACATTCCGATCAATAATAAATAGCTTAAAACTCCTAAAATACCTGTCGTTCCTATCAATTCTGTAAAATAATTAATTGGTTTATCAAATCGTATTTGCCAAACAGTAGAGTTTAAAAAACTTTCCGGTTTAAATTTATTGAATAAATAACTAAAATTACCAAGTCCGGAGCCAACAAGAGGGCTTTCTTTCACTCCTTGGAAGGCAATATTCCAACTTACTTTTTGAGAAGGTAAAATTTCTGAAGGTAGATTGTTTACCACACTATTTGCTGGAAAAAGACCTTGCAAAGGACTAAAGAAAAGAAAGATAATGGAAATCAAAAGAAATAAAATCGGCAAACTTAAATAATTAACATCTTCTTTAAACAACCTTTTTCTAAAGGAAAAAATTAAAAATGCAAGTAAAGATAAACACATAATTAGCCATGCTGGCCAGAAATTAATAATCAATAATAATCCTAAAATACTAAAAATTAAAATATAATTAAAAATAGTTTGTCTTTTTTGTTTTTTCTTTTCTACTACTCCCTGTGCTCCATTTCTCATAGAAACCAATCCTTTAAAAGCTAAATAGGCTAATAAAAATACAGTTGCTATACTTAAAAAGATTCCTAAAATTTCAGTTGAGCCACTAATTGGATTAAACCCTTGATAAACCATTACATCGGGCAAGGCTAAACTTTCATTAATTGATACTAAATAATTGCTTATCTTTGTCCAAAATCCGAATAATGAAAAATATGTTGTTAATACTACAAAAGATATTGACCAAATAAATGCTTTAATCAGAGATGATTGACCAACCTTATTATCTGACTTTTCCTCTGTCTCAGATTTTATTTCTACGTTGTTTGTAACTAAAAAATAAAAACCACCTAATGACAATATGCCAATTAAACTTGGCCAAAATCTTCCATAGTAACCAAACAAACTTGTAATTTTATCTTGAGAAAAAACTGTTGCTAAAGTCATTGTGCCTAGGTAGGCCAAAACAAATAAATCAAGAGGAGTTCTTCGAAATACGACTTTCTTATTTTTAAACACCATGTTTCCCAGCCATGCTAAAAGACCGACACTGACTAAGAAAAATAATAAATAACCTTTATTAAATTCAAATGCTTCAACGCTTGAAGGCAAAAAGAATAAAGGCATTAAGAAAACGAGGGCGCACAAACAAAACTTAACAATTTTTTTAAACATATCTTTTCTTGTTATGTTATTAATTTAATTTATTTAACTAATTATAATTGATTATTAATGAATTATCAATAAACGTTATACCCAACTAATCTAAACACAATTTTTGACCTAGATTCTGTAAAAAACCTAGTTTAGGTTTGATCTAATTTAACTTTTTTAATTTCTTTTTGCATGTTTTTTAATATGTTTTTAGCTCGTAAATAACTTAAAAATTAATTGTTTTTGAAAAGCGCTTGACAAGGAATTTTAAAAAATTATAATTAAAATAGATTTGAAATTAAATCAGAATTTATGCTTGAAGATAAAGATATTCAAAAACTTATAGATGTCTTTGCAACCAAGGAAGACTTAAAAGAAGCTGTAAAAAATCTTTCTACCAAAGAGGATTTTAATAAATTATTAACTGCTGTTGATTCTTATGCTAAGAAAGCAGATACTTATTTTCAAGAGATGGTAATGCTTAGTCATAAGGTGAATAGAAACGAAAAATGGATTCAACAATTAGCTGACAAACTCGGAGTAAAACTGGAATATTAATTAATTTTTAAAATTACTTTACAATCTATTACAACCTATTGGGTTGTTTTTTATTGACTGGGAGTTGTAGTTGCTAGCTCTGACTCTGGCTCTGGCACAGGACATTCTTCTTGGGTTTCGCAAGTGCCGTCTGAATCACAGTCATAAAATCCTTCTGCGCAAGTACAAGTTGGAACACAGGTTAAACAAGAACCATCAACGCAAGTATTCTGACATTCCCCTGTTAGGTTTAAACTGGTATCACAAGATGTTATTCCGCAAGTTGTATAATCTGTTCCAATTGCTTCTTGAGTTTCAATTGGTTTTCCATCTTCTACTCCACATGTATTAATATCTATACATATTCTAGTTTGGTTAAATAATTCTCCACAACCAATTGTTTCTACTAGTTCTAGCCAGTCATTACATTCCCACTCAGGGATACAAACTATCACTTCTGATTCAGCATTACAGGTTTCTGAATACCAATAACCTCCAATATTTTCACAATCAACACTAGTTGTACAGTATTCTAACGTAGAACTTGCACAGGCCTGAGTAGTTGTTGGAGTTGTTGTTGCTTCAATCTGACACAGAGTTGGGTTATCAATTATCCCATCGCAATCATTGTCTATGTTGTCATCACATATTTCAGAGATTCCAGGATTTATACTAGGGTTGTTGTCATCACAATCAGTATTGTTCGCAACATGCCCGTCTGGCTGAACACAAGTTATTTGGGGTTCTCCCTGGATATATCCATAGCCATCTCCATCCCCGTCATAGTAATAATAAACAGGAGTGCATTCTGTTCCACTACCAGCACTGGCGGATTGATAAGTACCAATTGCCATTTGTTCTTCTAAGGGCTTGTCCTCAGAGATACCGCAATTATTCTGGTCAGTACAAGTTCTGGTCTGGGTAAAGCTCTCCCCAAAAGTAATAGTAGGTTCAGCAGGAGTCCAGTCGCTACAAACCCAAGCCGGATTGCAAGAAATTTCCAGAGGATTGACCTTCGCAGGTTGAGATTCTTGGTAGACAATAGCAACTGGTTCTAGTGGTTTAACTACTGGCTCGTAGCCAGGCAATTCCTTAGTTATCGGATTCAAAACCATACCAATTAAGCCCGTATAAGTGGTAGTCTCTTGGACAAGGGTCTTACCTCTTTCTTTTTGTTTTTGCTGAACTTTAACCAAGTAAGCCTTTTGGCTATCCACTATTTCTCCTAATTCTTCGGCGACATAAAGCCCCAAGTCTTGGTCAGCCAAGACTGATTTGGAAACTTCCAGAGTTTCCTGACGACTAACCGGTTGCCAGATATCCTTCTGGATATCCAAAGTTTTGTAAGTATAAAGAACATAATAATTTTCATCATCTTCTGTAACATTATTAATCTGCATTAAAAAATCAAAATTACCCAAATCAGCAGCAAGCAAAGCTGAATTGTCTATCCCCTGTTGTTCAACTACTGCTTTACCGATTGTCGCTTCTCTTATTGTGTCCGAAGCAAAAACCGAAGCCCCAAAAATAAAAATCAAAACCAACCCAATGATAAAGGCATTATGATATTTTATAAATCGTATAATTTTTTTAGAATTGATTATTTCTTTGAACATATTTTTTAATATAGATTAATTAATAATTTCGTAGATAAGTTTTTTCGTAAGTTTATTGTAATTATTTGACATATAAACATAATCCCAAAAATATGGCGATAAGTTTTGAGTTAGCAT
>Ga0307928_10002941_pt1 | contig 13005 bp, 26 predicted proteins | sample AceLakmetagen232_FD_201815 | JGI IMG/M metagenome (GOLD analysis project Ga0307928, IMG submission 201815) | Saline water microbial communities from Ace Lake, Antarctica - #232 | ecosystem: Environmental > Aquatic > Non-marine Saline and Alkaline > Saline | place: Antarctica: Ace Lake... | reverse complement strand
CCTGCCGTCTCCATCTGCTTGGGTCAATTGGGAAGCGTAAGCAGGATAATACCCAGACCCTACGCTGACAGCCCGGAAAGACGGGTAGAGATGTGGGTGTTAAGGGGAGTAAAAAAGATGAAAGATACTAACATAAGATTAATTATGTTGTTGGGGTATTTGGCTTTTTTAATAATTACTATCTCCGTTCCTACACTGGCTTTTACATTTTATGGTGTAATACTTGGGCATATAGCTCTTTGGTTTATAGAAATAATTGAGAAAAGAAAAGAAAATAAATCAAACAGGGAGGTGAAAAATGACAAGTTGTAAAGAAATCAATAAGGGAAAGAACAAGCCAAACATCTTTGATGTGCGGATTGATGTAAATGGATGTGATGAAATTAATGCAAGAGATGCGGTAGCTAAAAGATTAAGAGAGATAGGGTGGGATTTTACAAGCGACCTCGCAGACATAATTGAGAGAGGATAAGATGAAAAAACAAATCAAATGTGAGAATTGTGGTGGAAAAAGATTTCAATGTCGTATGAGTTCCTACAAAATAGGTGGTTGGAATAAATATGGGACTAGAATATCAAGTAGAGAAGGATTTCATTGTAGTAAATGTGGGTGTTGGATTGAGATAAGTTATGAACAAAAAAAGGAGAACAAAGTTCGCAAATCTAAACTTAGACGAGGTAAGAATGGAAATTGATTCCTTTTGTTTATTAATGAATTTAGTTGGGTGTGTATCTGCGATAATATCACTTTCGATGAATCATTGGAAATTAGGATTTCTTTTTATCTTAACACAAATATTGTTTATATTGTTATCAGAATTATATCATATCAAGAGGCAAGGGAGAATGAAATTATTTTAAATAAAGCAGGAATAAAACCATGATTAAACAAAAACAAATTGAGAGAGGATAAGATGGAAATTGAAGAATTAATAGAAAGAAGGATAAAATGGTTTGATGAAATCATAAAAACAGGAGTGATAGCAGGTTATGATAAAGAATTAGGGGAGATAAGATACACCCGAAGAATGTTTATAAATTTACTTGATGAAATCAATAACCAAAAAGATGATTAAAACTTTAAATAAATTCAACAGGGAGGAAACATGAAACAAAAAGTGCTTAACATCCAGCTCGGAAATATCTGGGACGCTGAAAAAAAGAAATCAGTTCCAGTTACATTGCCAGCATATCCAAAAAAAGATAAATCAGGCAAGAAATATTTTGAAGCAAGAATAAGAATCTTTATCAATGAGATGGAAATAAAGGAAGAAGAAAAGAAAGAAGATACAGACGAGGATTTATAATTTAATTATAGTGATGATTGAATTGGTGTAGGATTAGTATTGCTTACAATAGTTCCAATTATAATCAAAGTCATAAGAAAAAATCAAAAATGGGACAGCAAGAAATAATAAAATTTATTGAGAAAGAAAACATTACAACAATAAATGAATTAATGGAAAATTTAGGGTTGGGGAAGAGAAGCTTGCAGCAATCTCTGGCAAGGATGGTGGCAAATACTGAGATTTGTGTGATAATAATCAAAAATAAAAGATTCTATGTGAACAATGAGTTATGTATTAATTAAAATAAGAATGAAGAGTAAGCTCGGAGGAAAAATGATAAATGGAAAAGCAATCATCAAAGACAGAGTTGCTCTTACAACTTATGATGATCCCAAAATAAATGAAAATAGTTTTAAACTAATGAAAAAGCAAGGAAAAGAATGTGAATTGAAAAATGGAATTTTAGTTGAGAGATATAATGATATGAAGAAAGAAGAAATTTTAATTAAAATTGAAAAGGATCTGCAACAACTTCAAGCAAAGTTCAGAAAAATTATGGATATAAATTATACGAAGGAGGTCGTGAGATGAAAAAACTAAAAATATCAAAACAATTAAATTTATTGATTGCTATTTGGGCAGAAATTTCTATAATTCTTTTCTTGCCTATATTATCTTTCTTTTTTATGATGCTTGGAGGAACAGGGAGAATAATAGGAGGATTTTTATTTATTTTAGCAACAATAAAAGTAATGAATCTGATTTCAAAATCACATGAATTTTAACATACAAACATTTTACAAAATGGGAATGGTTTGTTTTATAGTCATTGCCCTCGGCAATTCTTATTCAATGATTCATGCTTGGCAGATTCTGGACATAGGAGCAAAAGTTTCAAGAATTGCAGGAGTTGGTTTTAATTTTCTATTAGTTTATTTTTTCTATTGGATGTTAAAGAGCAACAAAGCATCTGAAACACAACAAATAAAAACTGATGAAGAAATCTTGGGGGCGTTGGATTTGAAATGAAACAAAGAAAAACATACTGGAGACGAAAAAACAATAAAATAATAGCAGAAGGCCAGAGAAATAAAAAAACGATTTATTTGTTTACATTGCCCAATCCAGAGCAATTTATAAGATGGATAAGTGATGGATACTTAGGCAACCCTAAGGAATCAAAAAATAAGTCTTTTTTAACGAAGGAAAAAATACAGAAAATAATGGAAAAAATCAACCGTCTTGATTATAAACAAAATAAGAAGGATGAAGGAGAGTAAAATCTCCTTTTTTTATATTTAAGGTAAGGCATGGTAAGGATTGATAGTAAAATATCAAGAAGCAAAACAAATGAAAAAAATATTTCGAGAACTAAACGGGAGAAATCCTAACAAAATGATTGTGAAAAACCAAAAGCAACTTTTTTTAAAGGGCAATGAAGTGCGAGGCGTGAAATGAAATACCCCCATACCCTAAAGGGTAGGGTATCTTAAAGAAAATGGCAAAATACAAAAAACAAAGAAAAGTTAAAGAAAAAGATGCAATCTATGGAATTAAAGAGTATAGTAAAGACCAAAGGCAATTACATAGAGATATTATGGAACTTTTAACTTCTGTAAGATATGAAGAAATTTCTGCGGATGATTGTCTTATTGTCTTTGGGAGAATATACTCTATTTATGTTTGTTCTCAATTATTAAAAGAGAAGAAATTATTAATAAATAAGGAGGTTCGCAACTCCTCCTAAGAGGTTGGGTATCCTTGCCACATTTATAGGAGATTATATGCATTACATACATTTCGCAATAGAAATAGCCAATGAAAAAAATGCAAGAACAAAGAAACAAAAAGAAAGATAAACAGAAAAAGAAAAAAGGATTCCCATATAAAAGATTAAACTTGAGGAAATTAAATAAATTACAGGAGGCAAAAAAAATGGCAAGAGATGAAGAACCAGATGAAGAAGAAGATTTGGATGAAGAAGAAGCTGACGAAGAAGAGGAAGAAGAAGTGAAGCCAAAAAAGAAATCAAAAGCAAAGGAACAAAAAGGCAAACTTCCAAAAGCAGTTTTTATTCCAAAAACAGTTTCAATCCCAGAGATGTTTAATATTATAAATGAGAAACTTGACTTCTTCATATCTAAACTTCCTAAAGAATAAACTAAAGATAGCCCATTACATTTTTATTTTTTATTTTTGAATACTAACATTCAGTTTCAATTCAGTATAATCTGATAGATTTATCTCTGATGGTTTAGTCCGAAATTCTAATTGAGGATTTAGATCTTCACAAAGTTTGCAAGGATCTTTTAACAACTCTGCTTTATAATACCAACCAAAGAATTGATTGATAGTCCAGCAACCAAGAGCTACAATTAATATTATAATTAATATTAATCTACTCCAATCCTTTGCTTGATTGATTTTCATCTTCAAACCCAATTATTATATATTATGTGGCTTTTGTTCGTTTGTTTCCTTGATTTCCTTAGCGTAATGTTGGATTGTTATCACTGAAACCCCAAAAAGTTTAGCAAATTGTCTTTGTTTCAATTTAATTCCAGCTTCTCCTAAATTCTCCATAATTTTGATACATAATCTTTTCTTTAAACTCATCTCATCAGTAATTTTGTTTTCTTCTTTTAATGATAGTATTGATTTATCTTTCTTTTTATCATATTCTTTTTCATCTAATATCTTTGGCAATGCTTCAACAAATGTTCCATGAAGATTATAAAACTCAGCATATTTTTTCTTCTTTGAACTCCTCCAATTATTATATAATTCTTCTTTAGCGTTCACTCCATAATATGTCCATCTTCCTAAGTGAATATTTTGTCTTGCATAAACATGAATCAAAGCAATGCTTCTATCAATACAAAGATAATCATTTAATTTATAGAATCTCGGAATGCAGATAAAGAAAAAATGTTGTTTTTTTCTTGCTATCATTAAAAACTTCATAAATTTTAATTGATTTTTCTTCCACCATTCAGCTGCTAACCCACCAAGAGCAGCTTCATCCCATTGGATGACTTGCTTCTCTGTTCTTAAAGCAAACTCTACCATCTCATCTAAATCAAAGAAGACATTATTTAAATCAAATTTTCTATTTAATTTGCAAGCAACATAATATATGCAACCGAGTGCTAAATTAGTTTTTCCATAACCTTCATTGCCATCAATTAAAACAACATTATCAAACTTTTTCTTTCCAGAAGTTCTGTCACACATTAAATCTAATTGATGAACAAGATCCTTATCCATATAATATTTTTTATCTGTAACAATCATAGTCCCTCCAATTTCTTTTTCTTCTTTCCAAACATATCATTTTTTTCCATCTTCCCAAGAAGCCATATATTTATTTCTTTGAGTTTAGAATAAATCTCCTCGCCTTCTATTTCTTTATTTATATAAACCTCTGGGCTGGCTTTGATTAATTTGTTTAGCACCTTTACAAAATTATCAAACTCTTCCATTTCCTTGCCATCTAATTTAAGAGAAATATCAATGAACAATCCATCAAGTTCTTCAAACCAATTTTTATAATCTCTTTCTTCTCTATACATTTTAATATTTTCAAGAGTAGAAATCAGAACCTTTGCCAAGCCCTGTCTTAAATCATAAGCAAGTTCTTTCGGCACATCCCCACCATAATTCTTTTCGTCTGCCATGGATTTTTTAAAGAATAAGATTTAATAAACACTTTCAAAACAAGGGTGTTTATTAAGTTAATTGATTTCTATTTTTTTATGAAAATGATTATGATTTTATTAGTTCTTGGATTGTTGTTGGTTGGTTGCGTGTTTGCTTTATGTTTTGGTTGTGAGGATATAAAGAGAGAAACAATTGAACCAAAGGTTCATGGAATTATGGTTACAGATTTTAGCAATGGTGAAAGCATTAAGACAGAAACTATTGATAGAGAAATCACTAAAAAAACTTTAAGAACGGGAGTAGAGAAATAAAATGTGTGCTTGGTATGACCCCCGAACATGGGGAGCTTGGTATGACCCCCGAACATGGGGAAAAAAGGAAGAAGTAAAAGTTGAGGTAACAGAGCCAGAGGTTCATGGAATTATGATTACTGACACTACTGCTGGTGAGAGTGTCAAGACAGAAACTGTTGGCGGAGAAGTAGTAAAGAGAACTTATCGTGGCGGAGGTGGGGGCGGAAGAGGAAGAGCAGTTATATCCGCAGTAGAAAAAGCACAAGAAGAAAGTGCTATAATGGAACCAACACCAACCCCAGAACTTCCAACAGCCAAGACATTAACCCCAACCCCAGAACTTCCAACAGCCAAGACATTAACCCCAACCCCACATGCTGTGATGTCAGCTTATCATCCTGAAGATTTTAAACAATATTTAAAACTATCACCATGGGAAGCAACCAAACATTCTCTTGGACAAATCGGAACAACTATCGGTGCTACATTTCCCCTCGGTGCTTTGTTTGGTGGAAAAGTAGAACAGAAAGAAGATGTTGGTTATGAACATTGGTTTGATATTTTCGGGCATGTTGGGAAAAGAAAAGAGGAGAAGGTTGCTTATTATGAACCTAAGTTTGGCACAAGTGTTCTTGGAGAATCAGGCGAAGTAACTTATGGAGATATACAATTAAAAGCAGAGGAAAAAAGATTATTAGAAACTACTCCAATCATAGTAAAGCATGGAGAAGAAATGAAAGAATATGGTGTAGGTTTGCAGGAAGAGATATATACAGGAGGCATAACAGTTCCAGAAGCAGAAAAGTTATATGAAGAAAAACTTGAATTAATCCAGCCAGAATATGAAAAAGAAATGCTTGGAGTTTATGAAAAATATCCTGATGTTTCTGGTTTGTATGAACAGACGGGAGCAGTAGTTCCGAAGGTTGCAACTTGGGGTTTTGAAACAGCCACCATGTTTTCTCCCTTGACTTCTTTTATGATGGCTGCTCATAAATCAAGACTTACAGGAGAGCATGGAGTAGGATATGGAAAAATAGTGACAGAAGGAGTTTCTGAACATGAAGCATCATTATTCGCAGGAGCAGGAGCAATTGGTGTAATCAGAATGCCTTTCAAGATAGGAAAAGAAATAACAGCATTGAGATGGGAAGAAGGATTAAAAGCAAAGTCCCTTACAATGCCAAGAGAAATTTACACAAGAGGAAAAGAAACTTTTTATATGACCAGAACATTCAAACAGACACCTTATTTTAAGGCATCAACAAAGATGCAATATCCAATTTTCACAACTGAATCAGGTTATCAAATTGGAGCAGGAACAGGTAAGACAACCGTAAGATTTCTTCCTTTTATGGAACAGATAGGCACAGAGGGTTGGGTTTCTGCAGCCAAATCTTTTTCATTGGGGGGAGGAAAAATAACACCATCATTAATTAAAGGTTTTACAGAGAAAGGATTCAGAGGAAAAGCATTTGTAGTCGGAGAAGGAAAAACAGGAATTGAAAGAATTGATTTTGCAGGTTGGACTAAAGATTTTGACAAAGCGATTGTAGGAAGAGGAGGAGGAATTACAAAAGCAAGATATTATCCTACAACAGGAAAACTAACAGGTTTATTTGAACCAAAAGATTATATGATAATGAAAAAAGGTTTGGGTTTAGATCTAACTTCTAAAGAAGGATTTAAAGGATGGACTTCTTTTGGTGGTGGAGGAACAAAAAGTTCATCTGCTTATTTACAATCTCTATATCAAACAAAACAAATCCCAGTAACTTTTGGCGGGGCTGTTCAGGGAGCAACTGTTAAATTTGCAGCACCATCTATAAAACAAGCCCCAAAAGTTTATCCTTTGTTGGTTGGAGGAGTAGGTGGATTAAAAACTGCTTCAGTTTATGATACATCTTTAGTTCAAAAGCAACGAGGTTTTATTTCTCCATTGGTATTTGGAGGTCAGGAATTTAAACAAAAATTGGCTGGCGGTTCTGCTGTTTCTCCTGCTCTACTTTCACCACAGGCAATAATACCAAAACAATTTACAGTTCCAGTATATAAGCAAGCACAAGTTCAAGAATTTAAACAGCCCCAAAAGTTTGCCCCGTTTGTTTCAACTCCTTCAATAAAACCCCTTGCTCCATTTGTTCCTTCTACAATTCCATTCGTGCCAGCAATCCCTTTATGGTTTCCACCGAGGGGTATGGGAAAAGCAATGGGGGGAAGAATGATCCAGCCAGAACAAATCTTAGGTTATACTCCATCATTCGCAGGTTTTACATGGGGAATTAAAGCACCCAAAATTCCAGTCCCACGCTTTGGAAAATTCACAGGTTTGGAAATCAGGCCTATCGTCGGCGAGCAATTAATCAAATTAAAATTATGAAAAGAGGAACAAAATGGAAGATAAACAAAACCAAGAACAAACAGCGAATATCCCATTCACAGCACCAGCTCTGCCATATCAACCAAATAACAAGGCAGACATACTTGACAAGATAAGACCTGAGCAAATTGTTGAAATAATTAGAAATCGTCTTATGGGAAAAATCCTGAACAAAAAAATGGAATGGGAAACAAACCAAGAGTTAAAAGATAATGCTATTTCAGAACTTGGTGCTTGGGATTTGTCAAACCTGACTTTATCTGTTGTTAATCCAAATGTTTCAATTTCTAAATTAGGTGACAAGGAAATAAGGAGAAGATCCTTTAATATTCTGAGAACTGCTATTAAAATGATGATAGCAAATTGGAGAAAATATAAGATTACAAATACGGCTCAGATTACTTTTGTTGCTGAGATTGTTTTCTCAATGTCTTTTATCACAATGAAACAATGTGAGGGCGAGGGAATAAGAAAAATGATTATGGGAACAAGGCAAGAGTCCCATCAAATTGCAGAGTATGGTGTAGAACAAAAAAAGAAAGGGTGGTTCAGAGGAAAATAAAATGGGAGGTTTATTTGGAATTAATTTTGGGGGAATATTTGGATCAATAATTGGTTGGGCTACTTCTCTTTTTTTCTGGATTCTTGTTGGTATGGGCCTTTTTTTGTTTGTTGTTGGGTTCTTATGGATGAAAAAGCAGAGGCGGTTTAAATTTCCTTGTCTGGAAGTGATTGGATTAGGAGAAGGAAAAGTAATGACTAACTCAACTAAATGCGGTTGGTTTAGAAGTCAGAGGAGATTTTTTGGGTTGTGGGAATATGGAGGCGAAGAAGAATTAATAGTGAAAGATGGCAGGAAAATCCAATGTGCTTCATCAGTAGATTATCATACTATTGACGGCAAGAGGGGGTTAATTATAAAAAGAAAAGATGATGACCCAGAAATTTTAGTTCCTTTATCAAAAATCAAAATAGAAAATCTTAAATTAATTGGAGAAATTGCACCAGCTGATTATAGAGACGCTGCTGTTAATATCATTGAAAAATATGAAAAAGAAACAATGACATGGTGGCAGCAAAATGCTCCGATAATTGTTTTAGCAGGAGTTATTATTTTTGCCCTGATTGCCTTGATTATAATCTTTAACTTCGCAAGAGGAGAGAGTAGTGCTTGGCGGGAGTTTGCAGAGGCAAGCAGAAATGTAGTGGCTGTCGCAAGCACCACAGCACCATGATAAAAAAGAAATTGATATTAATTGGAGTTATTTTTCTTTCTTTAATGGGAATTGTAACAGCAGACTTTGGATATAATAATAAAGGACTTCCTGCTCTTCAACCACCTATAAATTATTCTTCTGTAAATGTAAATAATTCAGAATTTTGGGATGGCAATGCTTGGAGTGATACTCGTTGGTTGAACATTGACGGCTCTAATGCTAATTCTAACATTGACATTGGTGCTTATAATTTGACGACGACAGGGACTTTTGGAGCAGGGGCGATAACTGGAACGAGTTTGACTATTGATACTATAAGCATTGATGGCTCAACAATTACGGAATCAACAGGAGCATTAAAGTTTGATGTTACAAAGGACAGTCCAGCAGAAACCTCTTGGACGGTTGGAGAACGAGAAATAGTTCCAGGTCTTTTCTTGCCGACTCTTGATGCCAGTGGCATAATGGACTACGGAATCATTAATCATGGCTTGTATCTTGGTGCAGATGTGGGCGAGGAGGCAACGCTTGCGTTCGGGTATTTGCCGACAATGGCAAATGCCCAAATCGTTTATTACCACCTTACTGATACTTTAAGATGGACTGGTGCTGCTGGTGGCTACGAGTTTGACAATGACCTTCGCATTTATGGTGCTAACAAGAAATTTTATTTTGGAAATTTTGTTGCTTCAATTTCTTATGACGGCGATGATATGATTATTAATCCGAAAGAAGTAGGAACAGGAAAATTAAAAGTTCTTGGAGATTTAAATGTTACAGGAAAAATATATAATAGTTTAGCTCATGTCTTTGGATTAGCAACAGAAACTTTTACTGTTGCTGTAATAGATACTTGGTATAATATTTCAATGAATAGAAGTCATGCAGATGCTGTTGGCTTTACTTTTTCAGAGGATAATATTACAATAATTGTTCCTCACGATGGACATTATACAATAACTTTTGGAATGGGAATTATGGATAGTGCGGCTCTACCCTCTGCTAATGTTGGAATGAGAATTGAATTAAATGGGGCAGAATTAAAAGGAAGTTATATTGAAGATGACACACAAAAAAAAGATTCAGATAAATGGCAGGAACATACAACTCATGCAGAATTATCAGAAGGTGATACATTTAGACTGCAATATATTTCAAGTGCAACAACAGTTACAATAGAACAAGAAGATACTTATGCAACACAAGGGTTTAGTGCATTTGGATATATTCAAGAGGTTATGACATGAAAAAATTAACAATATCAATCATCATAGGAATTTTATTAGTATCTGCTTTAGTTATAGCAGGAGGAATTTCAATAAAAGAAAAGGAAGTTAAAGAAGAAGATTATCAGAGATTAGAAAGTGTAAACTCTCTTGTAATAACAGTAGGAGAAATTAACTGCGGACTTGAAACCTGCGACCCTGTAAATATTAAGACAGGATTTGGGAATACATTTTGGAATCCAAAACCTTACTGGCAAAACTGCACAAAATATAAAGAGAATAATCCTTTTACTGAATGTGAAGTTTATGAAAAAATATATTATACCAATGAAGAATTAGAATTGCAGAGAGATGCAAAAATAGAAGATTTAAAGAACAGAATTATCTCAAGAGTCAAGATGAATGAAGAAAAAGAAAAAGAAGTGAAAGATGTAAAAGTTCCAAAAGAAGATACTAAATATAAAAAACCAAAATAACATATTCCCACACCCTAAAGGAATGGGTATCCGAAATGGAGAATTTAAATGAGAATAGATAAAAGAAATTTAATCATTGGAGGATTAGTCATAGCAATTTTAGTAATCGGAGGAGTCTATGCTTACACTCAAATCAAACAACAATATTATCAGATAGGATTTCAGGATGCAACTTTAATAATTAACAATCAAATTATTTCAAACTTGATTCAGAATGGATTTATAACAGTTAATATTCCTTATCAGAATCAGACACGCCTAATTAAATTAGTTCCCTTACAAAATGAATAAGATTAATACTATTAATACTACTAATACTATTAATCATATAAATCATATAAATATTATTGGAGGTGTAGAAAATGGCAAGAGGAAATGCTGGTAGAGGTTCAAGAGGAGCTTGTGGTGGAAAAAGAAAACGAGATGGCTCTGGCAAAGGAGTAGGAAACAAAGGAACTAAAAGACAACCAAAAAGGAAATAAAAATAAAGAAAGCAAATGAAAAAATTATTATTAATCTTAATGATTGGAATGTTCTTAATTAGTTTTAGTTCTGCAGCTCAAACAACTCTCGGGACTTTTGAACAAGGAAAATGTGTGAGATTAATTCAACTTTGTGGAGACTGCACTTATAATAATATTACTTCTGTTGTTTATCCTAATTCATCGGTTGCAGTTTCTAATGTGGAAATGACAAAAGACGGGGCGGAGTTTAATTATGCTTTTTGCTCTACAAATGAGACAGGGAAATATCTTGTAAATGGTGTTGGAGATCTAACAGGAACAGATACTGCTTGGGCTTATGATTTTCAGATTACTATTAATGGAAAAGAACCACCATCAGGAATTGTTATTGTTGTCTTCAGTTTTTTGTTTTTGATTGTCTTAGGAATGTTGGTTGGATTGTTATTATATAATCTTGGACATCTTGCTGAAAAAGATTTTGATGTAAAAGATTTAATCTATAATCTTTCTGCTTATTTTATATTGTGGGGGATCTATTTATTAGGAAAAGAATATGTAGGGAATATCTTTATGAATAATTTTCTTGAATGGGTCATTGGGATTACTGCTTTAACAAATGTTATCTTCCCAATTATTCTATTTATATTATCTATAACAATCTGGAAAATGTTGGAGATGAATCCATGACACAATACACAAGAATAAAAGCACCGCCTGAATTTAGGGAATGGTTAGAAGAGAGACAGAAAAACATGGAAAATTTAGCGAAGGAAATGGGGAACAAAAAACCTATTCCATTAACCCAAGTAATGAGAGTTATATCAAAAACAGAAGGGGTTGATCTAAATGATTTTTTGATTAAACAGTTGAGGAAAAAAATTAGATGAGAAAAATAAGCAGCAGAAATAAAAAAGCACAACACGATATTATAGCATGGATTGGTATCGTGGTTGGGTTGTTAATCCTCGCCCCAATCTTATTTAAAGTAGTTAATACTTCTTTGTCAGGATTTTCTGCTGCAATAAATAATACTTCTCCTGTTGCTGCTGAAAATGTTGAATCAATTAAAGGAACTTTTGTTACATGGCTTGATTATATTATAATTATAGGATTTTTAGTGAATATAATTATGTTGTTTGTCTTCTCATTCATGGCAGATACACATCCTTTATTTGTTGTGTTTTATATTCTATCAGCAGTCTTCATAATGATATTTGCTCCTTATGTTATAGAACCAATCAAACAAATATTTGGAATGCCAGAGTTTGGAACAGCTGTTCTTAAATTGCCTCTAACAAATTTTATTGTTACAAGATTTAATATTATTTTGTTTGGAATTGTTGTTGTTACTGGAATAATTTTATATGCTAAATGGAGGGGTGGAAAGAGCCAGATAGTAAGATGAGTAAAAAACAACAAAACCGACGAGAAAACAACCGCTCAGAGCCACGCAGAGCAACTTTATGGATAGGGGTAATGATATTGGTCGCCCTGTTTTCAGTTGGTTTTGCCTCTGCAATCACTTGGGATAATGTTGGGTATTATAAGTTAGATGGAACAACAGGGGCTGTTGTAGATGCTACTGAAAATGGAAATGATGGAACAAATACTGGAGCAACAAGAGGAGTAGCAGGAAAAATAATTAATGCGTTTGATTATGAAAGCACAGAGAGTGATTATACAGACTTGTCTGATACTGCTTTTGATTTTACTTCAGAGAGTTTTACTCTTTCTGCTTGGATAAAAAGAGAAGAGGATGTTGGTTATAGTTATATTTTATCTAATAGTCGATGGAATGAATATGGATATGGATTTTATATTGAAAGTAATGCAGTTATATTTAGGACACACAATGGCAGTAAGCAAGGAACCAGAACAATTGAAACTATAAACCTCGGGAAGTGGGTTCATGTTGCTGTTGTCAGGAATGGAGTTGATGCCAAGATTTATATAAACGGCACAGAAGCAACATACGATATAAAGGAATCACACTCAGACCC
>Ga0307928_10002937_pt1 | contig 13029 bp, 13 predicted proteins | sample AceLakmetagen232_FD_201815 | JGI IMG/M metagenome (GOLD analysis project Ga0307928, IMG submission 201815) | Saline water microbial communities from Ace Lake, Antarctica - #232 | ecosystem: Environmental > Aquatic > Non-marine Saline and Alkaline > Saline | place: Antarctica: Ace Lake... | reverse complement strand
ATCCTTCGTGTTCCGGCGGCAATTTCTGCCAAGTCTTTTAGTGCTGTTTCTTTAACGGTTGCTAGTTGATTCACTGGCTGTCCTTGAAAGTTTTCAATACCCCTTGCTTCGTACAGCCAACATCCCGCCAACTTGGCAGCAATGTCAACAATGACCAACGGCGTTGCGTCAGCCGAACTGGTTAGCGGCAAGGTGTAAACAGACCGCCTCATCGCGTCGTCAACTTGCTCACTGGCGACGGCAATGGCGCGTGCAATTCTCGCGGCAATGGTGACGGCACTTTCGTCATTGTCGATGTCGGCGAAATCGGCTATTGATGTTGCGCCGAAAATATCCTCGATCTGGCTTTTCGTACAATACGTACTCATATCAATCCCTTAATCGAATGAACTTACTTCGTTGCCAATCGGACCATTAAAATTGTTAGACATAGACTCAGGTGCGCTATGCGCTCGCGTACCCATGGCTAGTATCCGTGCGTCGTATTCAGTTTGCTCTACTTGATCTATGTCTTTGAATCCAACATTACGTGCAAGATGTTTCTCGCACTGTCGCATGAATAAATTGTGGAGCGAAACCCCTAAGTCGATTGGGCACGATATGGTATATTTCTTACCGCTGCTGGTCGTGACAATGGTATTGTCAAGCGTCAGCAAGGTGGTTGAATCGACCGATATAATCGACCGCTCCTCGGTGTACGGGTATTCGCCATTCAGGCTAGTTGGTCGATTTTCAGTGTCGTCACCAATCCGAATGATCGAACCCACCATGTTGTTTTTGAACGATGTGCCAGACCCAGTAACGGTCGCACTATCTGCCGTAACTGAAATAGTGCCAGCACGATCACGCGAGTCGTAACCTGTGTGCTGCAACTGGCGAGGCAGGCGACGCCCCACGTAGTCGAGCGTGCCGGATGCCGTCTTGACCGGATAGAGGTACATGCCGATCGTGCCGTACAAATCAGGCACTTCTGTTACCGTGTAATACTGCGGATCGCCAGCAGAGTACGATTGACGATACTTCTTTAGCATCTCGGTCAGTGTAATCGACTGAAGTGTATCGCCAGTGTCAACCTCAATTGGCCCTGTCAAATCGCCAAAGTTTTCTGGCAGGTTATACCACTGTTTGAATAGATTGTACGTAGTAGATGCTACGTCTTCACCTGGATTCATAACCGAGTCTAATGTGACTACGGTAGACGACTCTCTAGTGGCGATGTGTGAAATTGTGTCGTCGAATCGAACTACTGCGTCAATGCACCATGTAGGCCACGTAGCACCAGTTAGCGTTAGCTGACGTTCGTTATCGCCGCCCGAATGGTCGTAGACAATGGTACCAGTAGATTGTGGTGCTTGGATGTAAACCCGCCCCGTTCGAGTGAGTGTGGGCCAGTTGCATAACGATGGCACTTCAACGTAGGCCATGCGTATTGCACCACGTAATGCTCTCTGTGAAATCTGCTGCCCTCTTGCCGATGCAAACTCGATTAGGTTTTCAATTGCATCTGAGTATGTAAAGATTCTTGGACCTGCCATAGTTTATCTTCTTATTGTACTTGTTGAACTTGCGTTACGTCGCGCGTTGCGACGTAGTGGATCACCCTCGGTACTTGCTGTTCGGCGTAGCACATCTGGTTCTGGTAATATATGCCAATCTCGTCCTCCCTGAAAAAACTCAGCGCCAAAAAAACCTGGTTCAAAAAGCTCCATATTGAAAAAACTTGCTCGTCGGCGTGACATTTATCTTGCCTTCCGCTTAACTTCAACTGCTCCATGACATGATGTATCGCGTGTTTCGCAAACCTTCCTGACGTGAGCCTTGGGATTCGCTGACGGTACAAACGCCGCAGGATCACCGCAGCTTTTCGCAATACCTGGGCAGTAATAGTCGCTAGTTCTTGGCGTATAACCTTGCTTTTTGGCCTCTTTGATTACTCGATCACGCTCGTTGCTGTTTGTGAATTGGTCGCCTAGAGGCTTGATGCCCCTCAAGAACGTAGTGTCGGTGTCTAAATTAGGGGCACGTTTCAAGGCGAATATCTCTGCTAGATTGTGGCTAGTGCCTTGCTCTCGACACTCGACATAAAGTGCCTGAACTGAGGCGTCGTCGCTGATAGTTGGAAAGTTATCCATTGTTGCTACCTTTCGCGGCGGCTTGCTGTCTGGCCATGTCTAATTTGTCCTCTTCTTTTTCCATATCAAGATCATGTTTTTCTGTGTCTTGGTCGAGGTCTTGATCGCTAACCTCCTGTTTTATTTCGAGGTCTTGCAGGTGTTTCGCCTCCGTGTGTCGTGCGTCTTGTTCAAACTCAAACTCTTTCTGCTGTAGTTCTGGGTCTGGTTGGTCAGGTGGCGGCGGAGGTGGCTGACGTGGCCCCATTTGCAAGCCGCTCATGTCCTGCTCGATTGATTCACCAAACAGCCGGTTAAGCTCGTTGAGTGGCCCGCTATCGGTCGTCATGTCGGCGTACTTGTCAAGTTGCTGCGATAGTGCAGGATAAATCTGCTGCATATTGGACTGGTCGCGTTGCTTATTTGGTTTTCTTGCACTGCCAACCTCAATCGTGCAATCGGTTTCGCCAATGATTACATCTTTATCAGCGTTGGCGAAATGTTGGTCCCATAGATATGCGCCAGCGTCACCAAGTAATGCCTTCACATCCTGACCTTCAATGCCGCCAAAATAGGCAAATAGTTTTTCGAGTTGTGATGCCTCGGTCAACCACTCTTCTACTTTCGTAGCCATGTGGTCTGGACGAATGGATAGTTTCTCGTCTTTGGTCCTTACGCCAGTAGCGGTCCTATCCATAGAAGGTCCGGTCATGCCGTATAGCAAATCAGCCAAACCAACTCGTTTATCAAAGAGGCCAAATAGGTAGTCGAGAATGTGCCACATATCTGCCTTAATGTCCGGTTGACCCAAGTAAGATATGACCTTATTTATGTCTTGGTGGATATTTGGGATTGCCAGGATTAACTGCTCGTCACCACTTTTGAGTACAGATTCCACGTCGGCCTGCGCACTTTTGAGTATTGCAATCACTTCACGACTGCTATTCCACGCCTTATTAACCAACGCGCTGAATATGATATTCATTGCTGTCAGTTCGCCAAGTCCTGGCGCGATTGGTGGGATTGGCCATGCAGAACCGATATTGCGATAGAAGTCAAGCATAGCTACCGGCCAACGACTGTCGGCCCAAGTCGGTATTGGCCATGCAAACATCTCCGCCACTTCTTCTTCTGTCGCTTCTTCTAAGACACCCTTTGGTGCGTTAAGTGGCGAAGGGTATCCGTTGCAAACTGCGATGTAAGCATAATCGCCTACTATCTCGTCGAACGCAGATTCCAACACCTTGGATACGCCAGTCAGTCGCGTTCCGACCCCACCAAGACTCCAAATCTCCCACCATGTGCATAGATCAAAGGTTTTGCCAGTATGCAGGCCATTAGGTGGATTGCCCTTATTAGCAGCCTGAGTCTCGGACATTTGAGAGTTGCCCGGCTTATTTCGCAATGTACCAAACGGCAAATCGTAAAGTCGTTCAACTATCCAGTGTGGAGTGACGTGTTTTCGTGCAATCCACTGTGCCTCCCCAAATACCGCCGAGGTGGCATCTGGGTCGATCAGCAGGTTATCGACCGAATCGTACTCCAGTGTGGTAATGCGGTTCTCTGAGCCTGGTCGTGAGTATATCGTAGGCCATAAAAGCCCACGACCCTTTACGAGTGCTTCGGTAACGGCGTCTTCACCTGCCTGCTTCAATCCGTCGCGGGGCTGCTCCCTTGCCGTGTAGTTCAGATACTTCTCAACTAAACCACATCTGGTTTTATTTCTTGAGCTACGCAACTGCTCTCGCATCATTTCCTGTTGATAAATCTGAACAACATTAGGATCGTTCGGATCACCAAAATCTGCTGGTGTAAATTCAGTAGGATTGTATGGTCGGCAGTTTCGATTTGGATTACGGTTATAAACCAACGGTCCAATAACAGCTACAAATTCAAATGCCTTCTGCAAACAGATTTGAAACTTAGGCTGGATTGAACCCTTTAGATATTTATTCCGATACTTTTGCGAGTACATGAAGTCCACACCGCCAGAGTAGAAATAATTGCACTGGTCGGCAATGTCTTGAAATTTCTCTTTCTTATCCTTGATGGCTAGATTGATCTTATTCATCCAACCATTTTGGATCGGTCGCAATAGTTCGTATTTATTCTGTTCGCTTTGCATGTTTCACGGTTCTTTCCGCTTCTTCAATAGCTCGAAGATTGGCATTTACCTTTTGAAAGGTCCAACCTTCGCCAGTGAAATTGGTCATTTCGACGGCTAACGCCTTTGAATCACTGCCCATTTCTTCGCGTAGTGTCTTGAGGTACGCTCTGGCTTCTGCCACGGTCTTTTCTGTTGAGACTAATTGTTCTGTTGGTTCGTCACCTGACGAATCAATGATTTTTGCCGTTTCCTCAAAGCCGGGCATGTAGCTCCATGTTCCGTTTTCGAATTTTGAATTGGAGTGCTTTTTCAGATACGGATCATTCTTGTATCGAACACCCAATAGACAGTGTGGAGCACGTTGATCTCGACCAAAAACCGTTAGGTCGAGGAGCCCGTAGTCGTCGCCACTCGTGACAATGGCAACTGCTGGATCTCTATTTTCGTCTCCGGCTCTATGCCAAAAACACATTCGATTCGTTGGTATGGGGGTCGTAAAGCGTTCCATGAACAGTTCTCCTTAGTAGTTAGCCGGTACTGCGCCAGCACCTAGATAAATGGTAGTCGATTCTGATTTTTTGCTTTTGTTGCGTAGTTGTTGTATTAGCAGATGGGCTGGTGATTTTTTTCGTTCTTCTGGTGGAGGCATAAAGAATTGTGGTTCTGATGCTCCGACATACGCCATCGCGTCCATCAAGTGGTCGTCTTTCTTATTGACAATTTCGAGTATGTCATCCCTCGTTACCTTCTTGCTATACAGAACAAGCTCATGCTGATGGTACGGTGTTGTCTCTGTGAATATGCGAAACTTTGTGGTTCCACTAATTCGCGGTTCCATCATTTTTCTTACAGCCATGTTCCTTGCACCTGGATCATCGCAACCCTGCATGAAACCGCTGTTAGTTAGGCGACTTTGTATTCCTTCGTTTTCAAATGCTTCTGAATACTGTTGGGCAATAGTAGTCCCAACTCCAATATGAGTCTGGCGTCCGGCCTTCATGTCGAAATAGAAAGCATGGTACTTTCGATCGCCCATTTTCTTTCTAATTTCGGTCGCCATATCTTTTGCAGTACCACGCTGCATGTATATTTCATCGTAGACAATGAAGTAATCGCCAACGTCTGGCGGTGGTACTGCAATAAAACTCACTGCTGAATGGGTGTGTCCTGGGTCAATACCTAGATAACACGTCCATTCGTTGGGGACGCGGTAGTTGGTTTTCGACAATACTTTATCTAGCCTGTCGTCAGGTCGTTGTTTGCACGGTATGCCGTGTAAATCAATATCGAAGTTTGGATAAACGAGTGAATCGCCAGTTAAGAACTCACCGGAGTCGCGGGCACGGAGGACGTTTTCTCCAGCATTAGCCCATGCTTTAACTCGCTTTTGCTTGGAGTCTTCCGGTATGTAAGGATTCTTCGTGAATCGCAATACTATTTCAGATACATCTGGGCTTTCTAGGTCTTTCTCGGTTTCGGCTCGTTTTGACATCTCACGCAAAGCATAATTGTTGTTGTGTGGCCATGCCGACCAAATCAGTCTACCGCGTACTTCAGCAAGTCGAGCCTGCCATTCGTACACGTCGCCCGGTTGTGCTATGTCTTCGTCGATCCACAACACATCAACATTGACGCCCTGCCCTGCCGCACCCTTTGACGAATAAGCCTCTATGGTCGAACCATTTTGCAATCGCACAACAGAGAATACTCGTTTACCAGCGTCCAGAAAGGCAGTCTCCTTAATGAATCGTTTTGGGATAAGTGGCGACGAAGGTTTTACTTCATCTTCTCGCTCTAAGTCTTCCTGTTCCCACGGTCGCCATACTCGAAATTTGTGTGTTTCCTTATCTTTAATGACCTTGAACAAACCGGGCTCGAACAAGAATCTGTATATTCTCGCAATGTGTGTTGCGTCGTATCCAATGACCCATATCATTATTGGTCTATCAGTAGGATACTTAAATGGTATTGGCTTATTGTTGTTGTCGAGTAGTGGTATACCTAATGCCGCTGACGCCGTTTCGATAGCACACGCGACAGTTTTACCACTCCGGTTTCCGCCCCTGATGATTCGTTCAGACGCAAGTGATAGAAAGAACGGTAACTGATTGGGCAGTGGGCGAAATAGACGTATCGCCTCTTGCTCACGCTGCTTAGTTTCGGCAGCGAATCGCCGTAATTGCTTTGCAGATATATCAGTTAGTTTTTGCATTTCGCAAACATTTCTGGTGGCAAGGCTTTCATTGCTATCTTGAGCATTTCCTTGCTTAGTTCTTCGTCAGACATACACGTTATGTCTGGTGCTGAGTCGCGGTGTTCAGTGCTGTATTTGATTAAGTCAACAACATCTTTGATTGCACGAAGGGCTTTTACTGATCCTGGCGAGTCAAGTACCGCCATCATAATCTGTTCGTGCCACAGATCGCACAATTCACTAACGCCGCCAAATCGCTCGACCATGCCAGCGTCAATTTCAGATATGTGAGTTGCGGCTATCCCACCACCCCTTACTTGTGCCACCAATCGTTTTGCGAAGTTTTTTGCAACTGGTGTTGGTTTATCCCCTCGGCATTTTTTGCAAGCGTCGTACTCAATACCATCAGACATAAAGGACTTTATTGATCGCTTCTTTAGGCAGATCGGACATTTTTTATCCGACGATTCTATGATAATATCTGGAGCAATCACTAGATCATTCATTATACTCACGATGGGTTAGATACCCTCGACTGAAGTTGACGTGCAGATGCATCAATCAATTCGCCAACATCAACTCTTTTGTATTCTGAGTTACCGCCAGACTTGAGTGCGTTTTTGAATTTCTGTGCAACGTCGCTCGCGGTTATGCACACTGGTTTCGATACGTTACGCGGCTTCCAATGTCCTGCCCACGACGACCATGCGCATTGGATTGGGTTGTAGCCAAGTTTCAGTATCCCGGCTATTGATATGTCGCGGGTGTTTGTTATGTCCTCAGTGCTGGCCTTCTTCTGCTGATATTGGTCGGTGTACTCGTAGTAGAAATACGGTTGTTCTAGTCGCGTCTTTTCGTGGACAATGAACTCAACCAGTTCCTTCATTTGCTCTGGGGTAAATGTGTTGTTGCCCGCCTCGATTCGCTTAACCAATGGCATTGCAATTCGTTCTGCCATATCGTCCGGTGCAGGCTCGATCAGGTCAAACACTGGCATTGCGTAAAGAATGAGTCCGGTTGGCAATGCTGCACATTCATGTATGCCAGACATTGCGTTCGCCTCATTGCGATTGTATTGGTCTAGTTTCATGTCAATATCATTTCGATAACTTGACACAAAGTTGCGCCACTTCATTACGAATACATTCTCGTGGCCAGCATCGCCACCCATGTATGGTGCGCCAACAACATACGGTCCCTCTTCCCATTTGCGGTAGATGAAGTCAAATGCAGCATCCCAGAACGGTATGGCAGTAGAATCGTTGACGAGCATATTGTCCGGTGATTGGTCGGAGTCAATAAACAATAGAAGATCGGCCCCGGCCTTTCTGGCGTCGATAACCGCTAGGTTACGAACCATTGGGCAAGGCGTATCATTGTAGGTTTCAAGCGTCCATTCTGATATTCGTGGTTCGCTTGCAACCTTGCGAACGGTTTGTATCAGCCAGTTGCGAACGTCGGGATGCTCGCTAGACGCCTGGCCGTTACCGCCGTATGGTGTCGTGGCAATAAACAGAGATAATTTTTTTTGTAGCATGGTATTTTCCAATATGGTGGATTCGTTGAAAATACTGCCACCGGGATGTTACTCCCGGCAGCAGTTTCGTCCTGCGCAGACGACCCACCATGCTAAACTTGGACGTTTACGTCCATCAATTTCAAGGTTGACGTTTCATCTGCTGTTGACTCCGACAATGCACGGCCAACCGAGTTCTTCAAAATCGAACCCATTGTGCCGTCAGTAGTCTGCGTAGCGGTGAATGTCAGTGCCTTCGCATGTCTGGCCAAGTGACCATCATCGTCGGTTTTTGCATAAAGCAAATCACCAATAGCCGTAGTTGGTGTAGCAGAGGGCGTGTAGTAATTACACGGCCCCTTGACGATAACGAAACACATATCGCCATTTCGGACGCCCGCACTATCCAGGTGGTCGTCAATGACCCCTGCCAGCGGACATGCCGTGGTGTATGTGTTCTCAAACCGCTTGCCCTCGTAGCCCTCTTTTACCGAGACGGCATAGCTAGCGTACAAGGTGCTGCCAGACACGTTCCGCATCACTACGGCGTGTACTGGTTTACCCGATCGACGTTGAGTGACATCCGAAGGATTCGTGTCTTTAAGAATCGTTTCAAATCCTTCGACTCTGGTGTCGCTATAATCGGAGGTGTCGATTGTTACCTCCGCACTATAGAATGTTTGACCCCGTTCCATTGGGGCTGTTTGAAGTGCCATATTTAGGCTCCTTTATATTTGTGAAAATATATTTGTTAAACTATGCGACACCAAATTTACGTAGTGGCGAAGTTGTATAGTTTTGCCGTATGCTTTGCGTCAAACTGGAAGTTTCCAGAAGACAGCGCGTTGAACTTGTAACTCATCGAGTCCTTGTCCATCGCATCCGGCCCGTTCGTCTCGATCATTCCGTTGGTGATGTAGTCGAGTTTGATATTATCAACCGCGACCATGTAGCCAGTGTCAGCAGCAACGCCATACTCTGACTTAATACCAACGCCCTCAAACTGAAGGGTGTCCGTAAACCCAAGGTCTTCAGCCTCTTTGTAAGGCGAAATTACTCTGACCCTATCGTCCATCGCTTCTTTGAATCCGGTCATCAGGTTGCCAGACAACATGAGCAATAGAGTATCGCCCTTGAGTCCACCCTTCTGACGCATCCACTGAGCGGTACGACGAATACACGGAATACACTGCTTTTCCCATGTGGCAGCAGTACCACCCCAGCCTGTGCCATCCCATTTGACCAACAGCGGACTGTTGTAATCAAACTCAGGATCGCCAGTACCTTCCGGCCAGTCGTAGCCAAACGCTGCGTTCGGGGATGTGGTCAAATCAGACGACCACGTTCCAGCGTCATGCAGGTCAGTATCCAGGTTGTGATACGTGTCGTCAGGCTCGACAATGAGGTCTGCCGCGACAACAGTTCCACCTGTTCCGCAGAGAGTTTCAATACCCTCAAAGCAGTTCTCGTTACCCGATGCCGATCCATCCACATAGAAAGACTCTGAGAGTTTGTCTTCGAGTCCAGAGATGAGGTTAGGGACGATGTTGGTATAACGATTGACCAAATTGTGCGTCGAGTTTCGCAATTGGATGTACTCGATGCTGTGCATCTCATCAGTGGCGATATAACCCTTCCACTGCATGGTTGCCTGCTTCAAGTAGTTCCTCGGTTGGTAACTAGCAGAGTCACCATAACCAAATGCCGTAACAGGTGCCTTACGGTATTGCACGTTGTATTTACGTTCAAACGAACCGTCTACGCCTGTCTTGATAAGACCACGCGCATTTAGCAACGCCATTAAGAGTCGCTTGCGAAGTGTTCTGTCTTCTGCGCCTTTTACATATTCAGCTACCGCCGCTGAGACGATACCTGTCCAATGATCGGCCATAATACATCCTCCATTATCTAGGATTTACCCCTTGCTCCTGCATCACCCGTTTGGCGATTTCTTCAAGCGAAGCATGGGGATTCTGTTGCTGTGAGCTAGTTGCGGTGGGGATGGTGCCGTTACGATTAGCCACTTTGTCAATGAACTTGCGTGGCTTTACTGGTGGTGTAATTTGTGGTGCAACCTGCTGAGTAGGTGGTTCAGCAGTTTGAGAAGTTGCCTCGTCAGCCGCAATCAGTTTGTCGAGCATGTTGCGTAATGCCGATTGATCGGTGACGCCAGCACTGGTTAGCATGTCGGCATACTCAGCCATCTTTGCACCTTTTGGCGTCATCATCTGATTGCCATTGGTGTCGTAAACTGGCTGGTTATTGTCGTCAATCTGAAATAGTCCTTCGTGACCGTCGATATACGCCTGCGACTCAGCGGCTTCGTTTTGCTTTTGAATTGCAGCTTCGATTGCCTTTGAATTGGCTTCCATAACTCGCTTTTCGAGTGCCGTTATTTCGTCAGCTATTGCGGATTGAATGAGTGGTTGTGGGTTTTTGGCGAAGTTCGTAAGCATTTTAGTTTGATGCTCACGATAGGCGTTCATCTTTTCAGCAATAGGAATCATGGACGGCATATCGACTGGTGCTTTGTAATATCCGTGGTCGTCTTGCTCCAACGGCATCGCTGCCCATCGCTCGTCGTACTCTGGTGCGTCCCATGAGAAAGACGCAGGCTTCGGTTCTGGCTCAACTACTGGTGCGGCCTGCTCCGATTCCCATTTCTGAAAGTCGGATAGTCGATCAGCGTATGGTGCGAACTGCTGCCCGATTTTTGCAAGTGCTTCATTGCGTTGAGAATTGTCAATCGTTGAAAACATCGCTTCGGCCAATGCTTCGTCTGATTGAAACGCACTAGTGTCAAGCCCTTTGGTTTGGGCGGTTGTCAAGAGCGAGAACGCTTCTGCTGGATCTGGTTGCGGTTCAACTGTGGGGGTTTCAACTGGAGGAGTCGGGGTGACGGGAGTGTTATCTACTGGCGCAGCATTATCCACTACCGGATCTTCAACTGATTGGATTTCTGTTTCGGATTTTGCCATGATTAAAGTTCCTCGTATGGGGGTCTAACGAATTAACGGGGTTTGCTATACCACCAATTGCAAGCGTTTCAATCGTGAGTTGAGTAAAATGGGGTTGTTTGATTATGTTTGGTTGTGTATAGTGTCGTTTGTAAGTCGCAAAATTACCCACGGAGTGACGTATGCGAAATCCAGATATCATTAACGAAACACTTGTTTCAGCGAAAGAAGGTGGCAAACTGGCTCAGATTGGAAAACGTGGGCCATCGGCAAACACGCTCGTAAGGTGGTTCAAAAAGGGTGCAAAAGACCGTCAAAACCCAGAAGGCCCAAAGATCACACTCGAACACTGTTATCTCGGGGATAGACTGTACACGAGCGTAGAGGCGTTTCACCGTTGGCTGAAAAGGACAAATCGTGCTTAAGCAATTGCCTGTTCGTTCTATTCGCATGGATAATGGTATTTTGACCCGCAATGAAACGAACGCTGATGTAGTTTACACTTACGCTATGGCGTATAAGTGTCGCAGGATCATGCCACCAATTACAGTTTTTTGGGATGGCGAGGATGTTTGGTTGGCTGATGGTGCCTACCGATTGAGGGCGGTTGCTTTACTAAAAGAGCCAACTATCCTTTGTGACGTTCGTATAGGGACACGCGCCGACGCAGTATGGTTTGCTGCCGGAGCAAACAAAACACATGCCCAGCCATTACGCAACAAAGAAATACGCAAGGCTATGCGAAACGTGATAGTCGCATTTGCCGATAAATCAAATATGGCGATAGCAGCACAGGTGGGCGTAGAAGAAAGTGAAGTCCTTACCGAACGATTACATCCATCACGATTCTACGATTACAAATTGCAATCGAAGATCCACAACAACGCTAACGTCAATTGCAAGATTTCTTTTCGTGATACTGAAACATCATCACGTAAGACAGCATCTGTTCGAGGGTATATCAGAACATTGCAAACCGTAAAACGAAAGATTGACCAAGACATTAAGAGACAGCGGGCATTTGTTGACGACTACAAGATTCGACTAATGAACACAGATCGCAACCTAGAGGATACCCCGCTTTATTGTGACATTAGAAGTAATCTGCGTGGTGTATTTGGGTCTTCGCCTGCATCACTTTTGTTACGACTTGACACGGCAAAAAACGACCATATTATCATAGCCGATTATCTGTTGGCATTTCGTGATGTTAATGCCATGCTGGCCAACGTAGACCGGTGGCAAAAGCAGGGTGTGCATGTTCACTTTGGCCGAGAGAAGTTAGCAGCCAGAAGTGCTGGTGGCAAGCTCATGTTGGACACGTTACGAGATGTGTCCTATTGGACAAATGCTAAGGGATTCGCTCACACTAGAGATAAAAAGAAAGCAATCTTTTACGATGCCTCTAGTGCTGAGTATCGTACTTAAAAGCAGTCTTGCGTACCATGTAGAGTCTTTCTCCACACCTATCACAAAAACAAGCCTTTCTCAATTCTGCTTTTGTAGCCAATTGAATGTGGCCGCATTGTCGGCACTCAGCCCTAACGAATCCCTGTTTGTTTTCTAATACCATTAGTCATAACTCACTGCCGTTCGGTTGCCATCTACGTCAACCGTCGCTGTAACACGATCAGTTGAGCCATCAAGTCCCTTGAACACGTTAGTCCCTGTACCTGCACCACTGACCTTGCCGCCAACTGTAGCCGCCATGTAGCGTAACGCCTCACGAACCGTCTTAGTATCTACGGCAGAAGCAAGATCAAGCAATGCGGTAGCGATTGAATCTCGTTCGCCAGCGGTCAGCGTCATTGCACTACCGGCCACGGCGTTGCCGCTGACTGTACCGGTCACATCAACAGTCCACGCCACTACTAAGCCAAGCCCGTCCGATGCTAGCTTGAATCCCGTCTTATCACTTACCGTTACGCTAGTCGCCGTCGCACAGGTAGTTAAGTTGCCGCCTGTACCGAAGGCTGTATAAACATTAGCGGCAGTGTGAGTTGATGCCGCTGCCGTACTACCAACGTAGACCCCAACCGTTACACCCGCTCCACACGTTACGGCTTGCGTCTTGATTGTTTCAACGTCTACTTTCTGCGTATCGGGTACGGTTACTTCGTGGTTGGCATCAACGGTAAGCGTAT
>Ga0307928_10002936_pt1 | contig 13030 bp, 14 predicted proteins | sample AceLakmetagen232_FD_201815 | JGI IMG/M metagenome (GOLD analysis project Ga0307928, IMG submission 201815) | Saline water microbial communities from Ace Lake, Antarctica - #232 | ecosystem: Environmental > Aquatic > Non-marine Saline and Alkaline > Saline | place: Antarctica: Ace Lake... | reverse complement strand
CGGAAATAAAATATGTCGTGAAGGATGGCTTTTAGTGACTAACGATTTTGTGCCTGATGATGTTCCTAAAGAAGAAGCAGAACAATACGGTTCAAGTAAAGGTGACTATGAATGTTTACCTAATAATGGTGGATGTGTAAAAATACAATGAATAATAAAATGGGTTTAAAACAAATGATAGAACAATGTATTGATGAAGATGCTAGTTACGCGATTCCTCTTCCAAGACGTGGAAATACTAAGTATTGTGGAATGTCACATTTTAATAACGTGAATTATTGTCCTTTCACTGAAAAATATGGTGCTTACGATATAGGTACTGGTAATCAAGAAATACTTAAAATGGTTTACTTGTGCGATTATGATAAGGAGATACTAGAATGAAAAAAGAAAAGACTTTCATGAAAATAACGAATAAAATGATTTATGATGAGATTCAAGAATTAAAAATTCACGTTATAAATACTAATGGAAAGGTTAAAATTAATTATATAGTTTCACGAGTAGCTTTGGTATTATCAATTATAGCTGTTTCAGTTGTAACAGGGGTAAACTTGATGAAGGTGATTGGATAATGGGAGTATGGAACACGGGTTCAGTGGTCGACCAAGTACATACAGAAGTTCCTGACGTTCCAGTACGTTGCAGTGGCATGGACATGAATGGAATGGTTGATATGGCACGTATTAAAGTCCAGCGTTATGCAGGAGTCACAATTTCAAGCACGTCAATTGATGAAAAGTATCAACCGCCAATTCTTCATTTCACCTGCGCTAATGTGCTCAAGAGCATGGAACTTGAAGGGAGTGATGCTACTGAAGTGCGCATTGGAGAGTTCGTGACCAAAAAAGGACATGGCTCAAACACAAGCGTCTCTTCCAAGAGTTACGAGGACCAGGCGAAGGAAGAACTTAAAGACCTTGGAAGAAGGTCTAATTATTATCAAGCATTGGGATGAGGTGAACAAGATGATAGAATTGCTTAGAGAAAGTCCACACGCACCTGTTGAGGTCGTTGCTGTTCAGGAGCACAGGGTTGAAGCATTGCTTGCTACAGGAAATTATAAGCGAGTTGGTGGTGTAGAGAAAGATTTTATTCCAGCAGGAAATGTTGCTAAAAAAGAAGATGTTTTTTTCAGTTTCAAGATGACTGAGAAAGAAATTAAGGAAAAGATAGAAAAGTACGACATCCCTGTTAAGTATGATATTGACAAGGAAAGAAAGGCGGACAAGCTTAAAGAACTTGAAGACATGGAATATAATGTGATTTGGAAATGACTGTAGCAACTTTTGGGGAGCAGCTTGCGCAAGACTTTTCGGGTAGCGTGACGCAGTATGGACAGTCCATGAGAGTAGCATACTACAAGGATTCTTATTCTGGAACTGCATATGATAATGCATACTTGACCGCTTCCGGTACAAACCAGTGGATGACGGCTTTTGACTTTCCTGTAGGGCAAGGGCGAAATACTGGAGAGGATTTCAAGTTCTTGGCCCAGGGCCGTATTCAGCAGGATGACCGAAAGATTTTTGTTCCGCCTCACATCAACTTGAGTGGAGCTGGAGTGAAGATAGGAATCGGGAGTCCGACACCTGTCGAGTATGCAATAATACCTGAGGGTGTTTCTGTCTATAACGTTCAAGGAGTTGATATTTACAAGAAGGCTTATGTGCGCAAGTTAAACACAGGGATCTTGCCTGGAGAGATATGATGACAGCCTCTGTTAGTGTAAGGATTGAAGGTGCGAACGCTGTGAAGTCAGTCCTTTTACAAGAACAGCGTTGGTTACTCAAGAAGGTGGAACAAGGAGTGCTTAAAGCCACTCAGTTCCTCAAGAGAGAGGTGGTTCAGAGTATAGCTGGAGGACGTTCTGAGCACCCGAGCGTTGACACAGGTCACTATATGGATACTATTGGGTATAAGGCAAGAAGTGGCGTAGGAGAGGTGTTTAGCCTTGTGAAGTACGCTCCATTTCTTGAATACGGCACGAGTCGTACAAGCCCGAGAATGCATTTCCGAAACAGCCTTGAACGTAATCGGAGAAAGATTAAGGAGATTATTGAGGTCCAGGTCAAAAAGAAAGGGGCTATATAGCAAGAAAATACATTTAAATATCATTATATCCACTATAAGAGTTAGGCACGTGGCTGCGTGACAATTGTAAAAGCCTCATGGCTGTGAGGGAGCGAACAATGGCAATATCAGATAGTCAAATAATTGCAAATTCTAACCTGTTTATACGAGACCTTCTTATAGCCAATGTAACAGACCCGCAAACAGGAAAGCGAGGCACAAATGAAAGCTTTGTCATGACTTCTTATCCGAGCAAGCCAGTCCATTACCCGATTATAACGGTCAAGAATACAGGTTTCTCAGCGAGGAGAAGTGGAATGAACACGGAAGAGGTGATGGTCGCACTCACAAAAGAGATTAGGGTGTGGGCAAGAGCAGAAGATAGTAAAGACCAATTGACAGATAATGTTATTAATGTTTTACGCACTGAACAACAAGACGCTGATGGAACTATAAACGAGCAGTTACACGATTTTGAGGTTACGTCAGTAGTCCCTGTAGATGAAGAAGGTGCATCAGGAATTAAAAGTGCTGTAATATCAGTCACTTATAATTATCCAACAGGACAATAAGATGGCAAGACCAAAAGGAATACCAGCATGGAATAAAGGTTTAACAAAGGAAACAAGTGAATCAGTTAGAAAGTATACTGATGCAAAAATAGATAAGAAAAGGCCTGATATGATTAGTAATCAATTTGCTAAGGATATGAAACCTAATAAGACTTCGTTTAGGAAGGGTAATAAATCATGGAATATAGGGAAAAAATATTCAAAAGAATTTGTTATTGAACATGGAATAGGATTGAATCCTAATAGCAGGAATAGGTATAAAGGTGATGGTGTTGATACAAATCAAAAAAAGAGAAGGGCAACAATACTTGAAAAATATGGTCATTTCCCTGTAGCTAAAAAGAAAGATTCTTCAATAGAAATGTCAATGCAAAAAGAACTTAAAGAAAGAAGTATTCAATTTGTAAAACATAAATTTATTGATAATATTAAACATTCATATAGTTGTGACATTTTCATTATGCCTAATATTGTTATAGAATGTGATGGTGATTACTGGCATAAATATCCTAAAGGTCTTGACATAGATAAAAATAGAAATAAAGAATTGCAAGAAAAAGGATATCTTATTCTTAGATATTGGGAACGGGAAATTAAAGGTAATGTTCAAGGAGTTGTCGACGAGATAGAAAATGTTTTAATGATGACTAATAATAAAAAAGTTTATGAGGTGATTTAAGATGGGAAGATTAATGGGAGACCAATCACAAACTTGTCTTGTTTTTGAGAGTGGTACGTATGCTAATCCGTCCGGTACAGGACAATGGATAGGAATGGTACAAAGCTGCGACTTGGTACGAGACCCAGGGCGACAGTCAATGCGCTACAATGAAGGACAGACAAGGGACGTTCAGCAAAAGCACGATACTGTAGAAAGAGCTACAGGAACAATCAGTTATTTTCCGCAGGACTGGAGAATGCTTGCGTTTGCTCTCGGCAGTTGTGTAGATGCGTCAGGAACGGCATATTCTCACACAATGACACCGACGAACAGCAACAATAGCAATGCTTTCACGAGTGGAACTTCTGCTCCGTTCAATAGTTTCCAGATTGAGGATGCAAAGCAGTTCAATCCAACAGGACTGAACCATATCAAGACGATGACAGGTGGAATGGTCAACAGTATGACCATAAACTTGCCAGAAGCTGACTTCATAACTTGTGACTTGACACTTGCAGGAGCGAGGATAAACTATACTTCTGGTGCTGTCACAGCAGTCACAGCAGCAACGACAAAACCTTATCTTAGCAACAAAACATTTTGGTGCTTGCCATCAGGAACATCGTCTAAAGTAACACATATCAGAAGCTCCACGTTCAGTCTAAACAACAACATAGTTTCTGAGCCGTGGCAAAATGGGAGTGCTTATGTGAGCCAACCATACCCTGATATGCGAGACTATTCTATCGAGTGGACGATGGAAGGAAATACTACGTGGGCAAAAACATTTTATGACAAGCACTTCATTGGTGGAAGTTCATTCAATGCTTTCATGCATACGCAAACATCAACCACGAGATATCTTGAGATGACATATAGTGGTTGTCACGTGACAACTATGGCTGACCCGACAACGTTCAGTGCCGGACAGATGCAAACTGTGACAGTTGTTCCTAATACGGCGACAGCATTAGCATTGGATACAATTGCTACTTATAATCCATGGTAAGGAGGTGGAAATGTGGAGTATCTAAAACAAGAAGAAATATTGTTAGAGAGGGATGAAAACGGTAGTCTTTTACCTGTTGACCTTCGTTTAACATTACTCGATGAGAAAGAACTCATAGATAAAGTAGAAGAAGGAAAAGTTGTGACTGATGAAGATGGAGTTACTGAAAAAGAACTTGTTATCATAAAGAAAGGTCCGACAATAAAAGTTCTTCCAATACCGAGAGGTAAATGGCTTAGATTGCTTAAAATGAAAGGTGAAGAGCAGGACTTGCTTCTTTGTACCGAACACGTTCTTGAACCAAAGATAACAGAGGAAGATTACAAAAGTTCAAAACCTCGATTCATAGGAGCAATTGTTCATGCATTGACTTCTCTTGCCTTAGATGTAACGCAGGAAGAACTTAAAGAGGTTACCAAAGAAGAAGCCACAGAAGCTGAAGAGGAAGTGTTAAAAAAAAACTTGAACGGAATAAGAAACGAACCATCCTCTTCCTCCACCGAAATGGATACAACTACTTCACCCTCCCCTGTCTTACCTACAGAGAAGTAAATTTTTTAATTGATGCACATACTGCTGAAATAGAAGAAGATAAACGAAAAGCAAAGATTGCACATAATATGCCGAGATAAAATGATACCAACAGGTTTTATGGGTGGAATGGCTGGAGGAGCTACGGTCAATGTAATTATACGAGGGGTGGACCAGTTTGGGGGAACATTTGATAAAGCGTATACGAAACTTACAAGGTTGCAAAAAGTAGGAAAAGTTGCTAAGGTTGCAATTGCAGGGTTGGCAATTGCCATGACTGCTGTCGGTGTTTCCAGTCTCAAAGCTGCTGCTGAGTTCGAAGTAACTAAGAAAAGTTTTGAAGTAATGCTTGGTAGTGCCAAGCGTGGTCAGCAAATGCTTGAAGACCTCGCTGAGTTCACAAAGAAAACACCTTTCAAACTTACGGAACTTGAGACAAGTGCTCGTATGATGATGGGTATGGGTGTAGAAGCTGAAAAAGTAATACCTACAATGAAGTCATTGGGTGACGTTGCAGCAGGATTGGGGATTGAGTTCGACCGAGTAGCATTGAATTTTGGTCAGGTAAAATCTCAAGGTCGATTGATGGGTACTGAACTTAGAGATTTTTCTCGTGCAGGAATACCAATAATTGCTGAACTTGCTAAGAATTTGAATGTAGCTGAATCAGCTATTAAAGATATGGCAAGTGCTGGAGATATTTCTTTTGATATGGTTGAAGAAGCCTTCCGTACCATGAGTAGTGAAGGTGGACAGTTCGCTAATCTTATGCAGATGCAGATGGGAACTGCCAAAGGACAGATAAGCAATTTACAAGACGCTGTTCAACAGATGCAGAGAGGTATAGGTGAAGAACTTCTTCCTACTATGAAGACGCTTACTGAAACTGTTATGGAGAACAAGGACGCTTGGGCTGGACTTGCAGGAACTCTTGGAACAATGTTTGGTGGGGCACTAAAAATAGTTTCTTTTGCTATTAGAGAACTTATAGAATTGGGTGATAGATTAGCTATTTCACTTCAAGCAGCTGCTGAACTTATAGCCAATCCTTTGAAAGGAAAACAAATTTCTGAGAAGTGGAAAGCTGAAATGTTACTTTCTGATATGGGTGTTGGGCCTGAACAAAGAATGGGAATAAGTGAACAGCAGATGAAACAGATAGGTAGTGGAGACCTTGATGCACAGACTATACGGCAGATGGTAGAGGCCAATGATAATTATATAAAAAGTCAAGAAAAGAATATTGAAGTGACTGAAACTCAAGAAACTGCTAATTATAGTCTGCAAGATTCTACAGTAGAAGCCACTGAAACAACAGCAGGACTTTCAATAGCAACAGCCACTTTTGCTAAGACAGCGATTGATAGTGCACGGACAATAAATCAAGCATCAAGCTATGCCGCAAGTGGGGGTGCGCAGAAATGGACTGGCAAAGCAGCAGAAGCAAAACACGCACAATTTACAGCAGCAGCACAAGCGAGAGACGCTTCAACAGGAACAAGGTCTTCAGGTAGTTTTGCTGAGTTAGGCGGTGGTGGTGGAACAAGAGCAGGTGTTGAATCTAACGTGGGTTATGATGAGTCATCAGGCACTTTCATGACTGTTGGAGATATTAAAGAAAGTGGCGGTAACGTTGGCAAGGCTGTCAACCTTTACAATAGTTTTTACAATCAAGCCAATCCAAAAATAGTTGCTCAGGACTTGGCGAATGAGATGGCCAATCAGGGGATGGTATGAATGGGGTTTGACGCAACGACAACTTATGCAGGAATCACAATACGGGTATTGCATACCAACCCACAACGTATTCAAGCTCCGTACATACAAAAAATGGGCAAGACGATTGTTAAAACAGCAGTGCCTACTGACACTATGGCATGGCGACTCATATTAAGGTGCAAGTTTGTTGGTTCGGCAGCCAACCTTGATACGTGGAAAACTTCCATTGAAGCTGCAAATGAAGATAAGCTTGCTCACGATTTTGTAGATGGTGTTCATGACGGCAGTTATATATGTGAAGACTTAGTGCCTGATTTAGACCCAAGCAAAGGAGCGTTAGTAACAAACCTTCCATTCACATTGACACTTATTGAAAAGAAGTTTAGTGGGGGGTTCTGATGGACAAGTACGTTTGGGGTGGAACGATTCTCGTGCTGTTGTTGCTTGGTGGTCTATTCACTGTTACTATAATGGAAGACCGAGTTGTGGTTGAGCTTCCGAGTGAGCAATGCGAACAAGGACTCACCCTCATAGTTCACGATGACTACACAAAACTCAAATGTGGTTGGAGAATAGTAGCTGAGTGGAAGGACTACGTCGATTATTACCGTACTTATGGAGAGCCTGACCGTTGGGTGAATGATTATCGTAAGCGTTCACTCATAGTGATTAGCGTTCTTGATTATAGTCCGTCGCACTTTGTCGTTAGAAAAGAAGTTCCTTATTACAAGGGAAGGACAGGCACTGACGGAACTCTTATTACTGATTATACATTTACGAAAGACCGAGTGAAATGGTCTTATAATTTCACACACTCTAATACAGCCACGCACCGCATAAGGCTGAAAATGTTGCGGATGGAGGAAAAATATGGATACGATTTTATTCCTTATGATGTTTTGTATGGTGGCGTATTTGACGGTGAACATCATTATGGCTATATTAAAGGCAATCTTTATATTGACCCGATAATCCAAATAAATACAACTGGGAATCAACAAACATGGAAACTTTGGGAACCGTTTGACAACACTACTGATATGATAATCAATAACGATGTTGAAGTAGGTAGGGGTGACAGATTTAATGTTACAACAAGTCAGGCAAGAATCAGAAGGTACATAACTGCTCTTGATTGGTATAATGATAGTAGTATTAATACTTCTTTGATGAAAAATTCAAATCTTGGAAGTGGTGGTACTGTTGTATATTACTGGACTGAGGATACGTCAGTTTTAACTTCTGGTATAGTAGCAGGCGACCCGTCTCCTGCTAATCGTTGGCAGTGGGCAAACGCAAGTATTAATTTAACTGCTGGAGAAGAAGGAATATTAAATATAACTATGTATGGAAAACGGGCAGCAGGAACAAGTGGAAATAACATTCTTTATGTGGCTAATACAACAGATGAAGTTCAAATTTTTGCGTCTAACCCTGGGTTGGGAGCTTCATATACTCATATAAGATTTTTTAATTTGACATATAATGGAACTCATGTAAAAGTATATGATAATGGTGTTAATACAATAAATGCGTCCATAACAGGTACACCAATATCTGTAAAAATTAAAAGTTCTTTTGGTGGTAATGGGGGTAGTCATGCAAGTTCAACTCATAAAACTAATTGGTCTTTTATGAAAGTTCAATATGGCACAACAGTATCTGTGTCTTCGACAACATTGTTTAGTAACAATCTTTCACTGTCCTCAAATGCTTCACTGATAGTTTCTAATCTTGATTATACAGGAAACTGTACTTTTTATTTTTCAATTGATAACAGTTCGTGGACTGAAATAGTAAATGCTACTTCTCAGTCTCTTGGCGATGGTACAGAAAATTTATTTTGGAAGTTAGAACTTAATGATACGACCTGTATAGCAGAAACAATGAATCTAACTTTTAATGAGACAACATGGGTTGAGAATATTAATATAACTCCCTTATATCCTTACATTAATGATACAATTCTCTGTAATTATCAATGTTATAATTCAACTGATGACTTAATTGATACATGTAATGTGACTTGGATAGTTACTAATATACACGGAAATGTAACTTATCCTTTAAACAATAGTGATAATATAACAACGAGTGGAAACTTTAGTCAAAAGGATGAAGTCACTTGTGAAGTAACTCCTTTTGATGGTACTTATTATGGAACTATGGTGAAGAGTTCAAACAATGTAACTATAAATTGGACATCGGCTGTAAATCTAACTATTGAAGGTTATACAACGCCAAAGAAATGGGAGAGCGGAACAACACCATTACTTATTGGAATTGTATATGATAGTACCGACAATACAATCTTATCCAATGAGACTGTATGTCTCAGCCTCGACCTTAATGAATACTCAGGTAACTATACTTGCTCCAACGGCACGGTAAGTTGGAACTTCACAATACCTTATGTTAGAGACACAAAATTCAACACAACTCTTTTATCAGTAAATGTCTATATGAATGATACATTCTATTGGAATTTGTACAACTGGAGCGAGTTAGTAAATATAACTCTTGATGTCAATTCAAGTGATGGAATACAAGATGCTTCGTTAGACATTGCTGATGATAACACCACTGACATAATGTTTAGAGGAGTGATTGATGGAAAGTATCTTACAGAAAATCGTTATCGAGATGATAACACGAGCAAAACATGGAGCTTTTTTACTGACCTGTTCATGATTAATTATATAAACTTATCAACAATAGGAGTTGTTGTTGAAAATGTGACATTAACTCTTAATGCAAGTGCCTCTAGTCCAGAAGGTGTTGATTATACTCAGTACTGGACGAACTCAGGGGATTTCAATGATACAGGAAGTACTACAGGAGAAGCGCCTTTATTCTGGCGTGATGATATAACCACTGATTATTCGGGAAGATGGAATTATGATACTTCAGGGGGAGGAACAGCACAGTTTGATTCAGCAAATGAACGTGTTTATAGCCAATCAACGGTAGCACTTACTTGTCAAGGTCCAGTATCAGACAGTGTGTCTGAATCATCATTTTTGAATAGTGATGACTTAACAATGACTGATAGCACGACAGGTGATAAACGGTGGGATTATGATTTTTATATAGGTGCTTCTGCTACTGAACATTCAGGTTCTGGAAGTTTTGCATCAGGTGTAGGTCAAAGTTATTTATATCTAATAAATGGTGATGGTGATTCTGAATTAATTTTCAGATGTAGATGTGTTGGAAGTGCGTGTATGTATGACTGTGCAAAGAGTTGTTCATTCCAATCATCTTGCGGTAACTCATATAGCGGAACAGTGTCTTTTAGAGAAAAAATTAATGGTGATTATGAAGTTTATAAAGATGGAGTTTTGAAAGATACAATCACTCCACCAAGTGGTGATGTGGAAGTAAAAATGGCAAGTTCTGCCTCAGCTGGTTGTACTGTATATAGTGGATATACAAGAAGTGCAAGTGGACAAGGAGAATCCAGAATAAGCTGGATAAAACAAGGAGGGTTCGGAAATAATTATTCAGACTCTTCTGATGAGTATAGTTTAGGAAGTTTTGAATTGATTAGTGACCTTATTTTTAATACGAGCAATACCACAGATAGTTCGTTAGATATACAATCGGCAACAGCAACTTACAAAACTTATGAACCAACAGGTTGTGATTTAAGACTATACCTAAATGCTAACGGAACTACAAATCCTGCTTGGCAAGAGTTCACAAACGGATTATTCACTGAGTTCAGTACGACAGGACCGAATCTTACATACAAAATAAATGCTTCGGTGACATCACAGAACGATGTCGACCCTTGCGCTCTAAGCAATTTAAACATACTTGTCAGTACAGACTATGTAGCTAATATTACGGCGTATTGGGGAGATTCAACAAGTAACTCTTACGAATATACAAGTGGAGACTTAAATGAAACAAACACACCATTAACTATAAGCATTAATTATACAGACTTGAATGCTTATCTTGCTTCTTCGGATGACTGTCCAGGAATGACTTGTGCTGTCCCTCTAAAAATACAGGTTGAGTCCGGAACATCAGGACAGCTTGAAGTATATAATATCAGCATAAATCAGTCTCTTGACGGTATTACTATTCCAACGTCACCAGTAAATACATCATTTGGTAGCTGTCCAAACCTTACTGCTAAATGTAATATTACTAATCAGGTCAATGACTCAAATGGAACAATAACATTTAGTGACCTTGCACTACAATTTTTGGGCAATGAAAACATAACAGTAAATGCATCAGCATGGAATCAGACAGGTGGTTCCACAAGTACAACAATTGATATGATAATCAGATATACTCCATTAAGTCTTGTATTCACGCAAAGTCTGATTGAAGACCTTTATTTTAATCCTTGGAGCAACAATCTAAAAAATGTGAGTCCTTACGGTCAGTACATAGGACAACATTATAATAGGAGCATAATGAACCTGACAACAACTGCTCCTGTTCATGAAGCCGATATTTATTTAAGTCATAATTCCACTGACACTATATGGACTAACACTGGAGATAATTATACAGTGCTTTATATAATAAATCAAACTAATAAGTACACAGCAACTAACATCAGCCTGAACGGAACAAGACAAGTGTTTGTCCAGAACCTAAGTGATAGTGAGTACCAACCAATATGGATGTTGTTAGACTTGTATAACGTAACATCACTGCCGTGGTTTGACTGGTACAACTGGTTTGAATCGTACTGTTCAGACGCAGGTGATGGTTATGGGGCGTGTGTGGTGATAGACTGATGGCACGAATAAGACCAAGTCCTCACGGTTCTCAACCGAAAGAGAAAGCACAAGTATTCATTCCTCCAGATAGATATAATTTTGAACTTAAAGTAGTTGTCACGCTAAGTAGTGGCGATATAGACCTTATGGATTATGATTCGATACCATACGTCACTCGTATAGAAACGACAGGACGTAGTCTGATGAAAGGGTTTGGAGATGCAACGGTAATGATTACCAATCCTATGGGGTTGTTCAATGATAAAATAACAGGCGGTGAACGAATAATAATTTATTCTGAGTATGGAGACGAAGGTGACACACCGACAAATGTTATTTTTGAAGGCAAGGTTGTTGCTCCTTTCAAGATGGGAGGTATATCCACTGGTTTTGAGATGGAACTTGTATGCCAACAAAGACCAGAAGTTCAAGATAAGCAAGTTACTGAAACAGCTGATGGAACGTCAGGATACAACTTTGCAAAACAAATAGTTGATAATAATTTTTCTTCATTTCTAACCTACACCAATATGAGTAGTGATATGACAACATTGCTTACTCGGCAGTATGTCTTCAAGTATGGCAATCAAATAATACCTGCAGTATTTGATAAGTGTGGATTTACAGGATACATCGATGAAGACGGAGACATTCATTCTTGGGATTTGATAGATGCAGAAACTAATGAAAAAGAATATATTGCCTGGGGAATTAATTGTCGTAATATACCGAAGTTCGGCACCGATTTTAGAAAGAAAAGAAATAGCATAAATACGGTAGGGGATAAGGTTGAAAGTCAAGGTGACCTGTACTACATGTGGAATAAAAAAGATTCTGATGATATTGATGATTACTGGCAGAAAGATATTTTATTAAATGATAATACAATTAACAGTCAAGACATGGTTGAGAATGAGACAGCTACAGCATATACAGCATATACAAGAACTGATGATACTGGAATGATGGTTAGTGAATCATACGGCCTTGAAACATTACGTGCAGGACAAAAAATTAGAGCGTATGTGCCTCACTGTGGAATTGATGGAGAATTTATTATTCATGAATATACTCACACAATCATTCCAGCGCAAGGAAGTTGGACAACAAAAGTAAATGTTGAAAAATACAGTGTTAATGCAATTGATGTATGGAAGGTACGGGACGACCGAGTGAAAGGTAATGTGCTTGCAAGCAATAACCCTAATGGAATGACTGGAGGATATGCTCTTACGTTTGGAAGTGATACTGAAGGAACGAATGATAATACAGAAATAATAAATAGCACACTTCAATTACAGACTGGATTTGGTACTGGTACTTATACTTCGGCATTAAAGAATGTCGATGAAGATATTGTAGCGGTTGAGGTTCGTCTTCGTGGCCAAGACCTTGGAAATTCAACCGTTGATGTCACAGTAGATGCTGGGGCATATTGGGAAGAGAACACAGGTATAAGCACCAACTCTGAGACGGTGGTGCAGACAACATCAACAAACAAGAAAAAATTACAGTACAGGATTAATCTTGCTACTGATTCGGATAATGCTGACCCAAAAGTATATAGTGCAACTTGTATGTTTAGGTACTAAAAATGTCACGAAATATAATATATTTGATGAAGATTGTAGAAAAGCTTATAATCTTGTTAATCAAGAAGAAGATTATAAGCAAAGTTGAGGCACGGAAGCTCATCGAGGATGATGACAAACTTCCACGC
>Ga0307928_10002935_pt1 | contig 13034 bp, 4 predicted proteins | sample AceLakmetagen232_FD_201815 | JGI IMG/M metagenome (GOLD analysis project Ga0307928, IMG submission 201815) | Saline water microbial communities from Ace Lake, Antarctica - #232 | ecosystem: Environmental > Aquatic > Non-marine Saline and Alkaline > Saline | place: Antarctica: Ace Lake... | reverse complement strand
TTTAATAGACATACTCCAGAAGCAGAGAGAGATAGGGCTACGTTCGGAGTAAAACCATTAAGAACAGAATCTGATACAAAACTAATGGAACCAAAGCCATCTTCAGATCCAGTTTCCGAACAACTAAAAAATTTAAAAGTAACAGAGCCGTCACATGGAGAATTTGTTCAAGAACCCATGATGCTTCCTGAAAAAATTACTGAAATTGATTCAAAATTTATAGAAGATCCAGTTACGGCAGATGGAATGCCACAAGATGACGCATCGCAAGATGCTTATTTTGCTAGTACAGTTAGTGATAATTATGCAACAAACTTTGGTCAATACCAAAATAACGTAAGTAGATTTAATAAAATAGCAGAGACTGAATTTGATGAAGACAAACAAATTCTACTAAAAGAAAAAATAAATAATTATAAAAAATGGTATTATACAAATGCTGCTGGAGCACCCGGTGTAACTGCAGATTCATTAATAGATAGAGTATCGCAAGATTTTGGTGGAGCATCGGCAGAAGCTACAAAATATATTAAAAACGAAATAATGTCTGGTGAAAAAGGAGCTGAGATATATAAAAAAGATTTGGACAATGTCTGGGGTACTACAGTTGTTGAGGGAGGTGGATTTATTGATAGCGAAAGAAGAAAAAAATTACAAAATTCATACTTCCATAAATTCAAATTGAATAATATGGATTTAAAAAATTTAAGAACAACGGATGGAAGTAGCTCAGATATACCTACAAAATATAGTACCAGCAACAACATTAATAAAAACTTGAATACCTATATGTCTGCAAAAGAAAATAGTAATTTAACGTGGCTTATCAAAGATCCAAAAGATCCCGAAGTAGAAGCATTGAAAATCGATTATGAAAAAGCAAAAGTAAGATGGGGAAATCATAGAGTAGTTAATGATCCGGATAGTATGACAATAAAAGATTTGCAATATATTTATCCAGATAGGATACCGCTGGATGAATGGAGAGCTGAAGAAAAAGAAAAATTGAAAAAATTTCCCAAAATGGACACTATCGGTACATTAGAAATAGCTGAAGCTCGAGAAATAAAGAGAAGACAGAGTATATTAGATAAAGAAAAAAGTGGATTAAAATCAAAAACATTCGAAGAATACCAAGAATCTGCAAGGGAAGAACACAGGAACAAGCATCTTTTCGAATTGAAAAAACGTAATTATCCACAAGAATATGTTGATAGTGAAATAAGAAAAGAAATGGAGTATTATGATGAGCATAATATCAGCTCATATGTATTACAACCACAATACGTAGCACCAGCAAATTCGGATATTGATGATGATATGGATGATGGTATTATAATAAAACCTCCTGTTTTTAGTAGCATGGGACTGGAAGATGGATTAATTACAAGCGATAGGGCATATGCAGATGAACTTGGATCGTCTAGTGATTTGGTAAGTGGTTCAATCGCTGGCAGGGGTGAGTGGTTAAACTATACAATTCCAGGTCAAGTTGCTAATTCTGGTATTCTTAATCCAGGTGGGATTCCAAATGTAGAAGAAAGATCTGACGGAATAATAAAACAAAAAGCAAAAACTTTTTCAGCTGATATATATGCAAAAATGGAAAAAATACTTGGAAGAAAACCAACAAAAGAAGAATTAAAAAACGAAGCTAGTGGAGAGATTGGTTTTTGGTCAGATTTCGGTGATGATTTTGCTGGTGAAGATATTAAATCACCTGATGGTATAAACCGAGGAGAAGATTCATATAATTTCGATATAACTTCTGACGCTAAAAGTAAGGTACAGGCTATTTTACTTAATCCGGTATTAAAGGATAAATATAAAGTACAGGTTGTTCATCAAAAAGGTAGCGAAGCAGCTCGAGTTACAATTGTTAAACGGGATGTTTACAATTCCGTTAATTACCTTAGTAATCAAAATAAAAAATTACTGTCTAAAGATTCAAGTAGTAATAGCAAAATAAGATCTGCAAATTCAATGATAAGCGAATTGCAAAAAAAGGGAGTTGATGTATCTGAGACCAGAGCATATTTAGATAATATAAAAGAAATGGATTCTGCTCAAGCTGCAGAATTTCAAACTATGTTAGTAGCTGAAGCACAATCTGATAAAAATATTGATGAAAAATCTGGTAAAAATACTTTTGAAGAATATTCTAAAATAGCTAGAAATCTTGGTGGAGAAAATAATAAAAGAACACATGGCAACATGGAGTTATCGTTGGATACAAATTATCTAATTATAAACGGAAAGAAAGTACCTGTACCAAAGACAGGACCTTTGACGTATAAATCTGGAGCTTATGTTCCGGCAGATATGATTGGTAAAAACAATAAAGTAACTGCAAAACCGGTAGTAAGCATGTTATTTAATAAGATTAGTCATACCCTAGGTGAATATGTACGAGAGGATTTCAGCCAGTATACTAAATTCAAACCAAACGGATCTGTAAGTGTTGGTGACTTTACAATATATCCACCAACAGTCAGAACAATAGAAAATGAAGACGGAACAACTGAAGAAAAGATTGTTAGCGGAAAAATAGATACCAGTGATTATATTACCGGTTTGATGGTGAATGAAATGGCAGATGACAAGAATTTTTTCGTACCCAATAGTGCTGGCGAAAGAGTTTCAATTTCACAATACATGGAAGAAATAAGTAATTCTGATAAATCCGATGAAGAAAAAAAAATATTGGCTAGTAACGGTTTTAAAGAATTTACAATGTCGGTACAGAGAGCTTCTGTTGTGATGGACGAAAAAGGAAATCAAGGTGAATATTCTTCGGCACGCAAAATAGTGGAACTGTTAAATAATGAAGTACCAAACGGATATGACGGCGCCATAAGTACAAAAAATTTATGGGGAAGTGGAGAGAGTAGCGGAAGAAAAAAAATATATGAATTAGTAATGAATGATGAAGATATGCATAGCTATATAATGTTAAATGGTATGACTTCGTCCAATAGAACATCTTTAGGGAAAGTAAGAACTCAAGTTAGATCAAATATTCTAGATAAAAAGGGGTTAAGTGCTAATACTCCTGAAGGATTAGCATATCTATTTTCAGCAGATGGAATGGATGATTTAGATAAATACACATATTCAAGATTTAAAAATTCAGCAACTACGGCGGCAGAATGGGCCGGATTAGCATCCGATAAAGATGTGAGAAGAAAACTGGTCAGTGGTTTGAAAATGTTAAATGGATCAGAGGTACAATCAGTATCTTCTAAAAAACAAACAGATAATCTAAACCATAATATGAAGGTAGTGAAGCATGGTTTTACTGGCATAGGAAAAGACGTGCTGAATAAACTTACTGTTGTAAAAGAAAGAATATTCACTGCCGTAGCTGATAGTAAAAAAGGGCTTGAATCATCCTTGAAGGTTATAACTGATTTATTGTCTAATAAAGATTTAAATGTACAAGTTAGTGATATGATAAGTAACATGGATGCTATTAGCAGTGGCACGGCAGAAACTACTAGAGAAGGATGGGAGACATTTAAAACAGAAGCTGGTAAACTTAATGCTAAATTAAAAAATAAAGAAGAAGGCGGATATCAGGCAAAATTTAAAGGCATAGAAAACAAATATAAACTTAAAATAGATAAATTAACAACAAGAATCAAAGACTTTTATGAAGGTGGCAAGAGCACTAGTGATATGAGTGCAGAAGGTGTCGCATTAGAAATAAGTGGTTTGGTATCAGAAATGAATACTGAGTCTCAAACATTAATGACAGAAATAAATAAAGAATTAGGCGGTTTTGATAAAGAACTAACTAAATATCAAAATATGACAAAGAATTATTCTAATACCTTGCGTAAAAAAATAAAAAATGTTAATCTTGGTAAAGGAATTGCAACTGCTGCACCACCAATATTGGGTGGGATTATGGCTTTACTAACATTTTTAAGTGGTATCACCGGTGGAAGAGGTGGAAAGGGTCAACAACAAATTAGCCAAAGAATGGCAAAACCTGTAATGCGAAAAAATTATTGGGAGAAATTTTAATATGATATCTGATATATATAGAAATCAAATGGAGAAAATGGCTGAAGATGGTGGATATCACTACGGTTCTATATCTAAGGCACTTGGTGGTGTCGGAGATGCGGTGTCTAATGTAACAGATTTTTCTAAAAATATATCTACTGCCGGTAAAGATATCTCCGATATGACGGGTAATTTTAAGCAAAAAACTAGTGATATAATGGAAAATATGGGAGATACGCAAAAATCAATAGGTGTTCTAGGTAAAGAAGTTCCAGCATTAAAAGAAACAATCAAGGGTGTAATACCAACAATGTTGCCAATGATGGCAGGTGGAATGGGTTTACCATTTTTATTAAAAATGTTAATGGGCGGTGGCGGATCACAAGCGCAAAACAGTGGTTTCCAACAAGGTTATGGTCAAGGCTATAGAGAAGAGGGAGGCTATGAAGGGTATAACACGCAGTAAATTAATAAAGCTTTTAGAGAAAAAAGCAGGTCCAGGTATTGGAATAGGTGCGATGGGCGGTCCAGTCGGCAGAGCAGGTGCAATGCTATGGGGTGAGCATAATTCCAATAATGAATTTGTTGATTTTATGGAACAAGCAGAAAAAGGTAATGATAAAAAAGAATTATTTGACGAATTAGTTACTGACGAACCAGTAATAATCGAAGGCGATAAGATAATAGTCGGCAATATGACTATTGATAAAAATGTATTGCAACAGCACCCAGAATTATTACCACCGCAGGTAGTGAATATGATACGAAAAAAATTGTCTAATAAAATGAGAGATAATATTATCAATTCTTCTGAGGAGCAATGAAATTAAGGGATTTCACAAACACTGCAGAAACACGCGAAGCCATAAGGTCAAAATTGCAGAATGCATTTGATAATTTTCACAATGTTCACAAGAAACTTAAAATAGACAATAAGTATAATTTAAAATTTGAAGACGTAAAAGTTTCGGATAAAGAATATCACATCGGTGATCAAAAAGACGCGATAATTAAAAATAAATATCTTACTGTTCCAATAACTGGGAAAATAAAATTAGTAGATGAAGATGGAAAAGAACAAGATGCCTATAATGGAACAATAGGTCGTGTACCATATTATACAGGTCGAGGAACATTTATTTATAATGGCAATGAGTACACATCGTCAAACCAATTTAGATTAAAACCAGGGGTATATTCCAGAGTTAAAAATTCTGGTGATTTGGAGTCTCATGTTAATGTTGATCCACTTACTGGACCAAGTTTTAGAATAAATATGAATCCAAAGAACGGTATTCTCAAAACAACGTTTGGAAAAGCTAATGCTAACCTATACAGCTTATTGTCTAATGCAGGTGTGACAGATGATAAATTAAAAAAAGCTTGGGGAAACGAAATAGTTGAGACAAATAAGTCAAAAGCTAGATCTGATGAATTAGACAGAATTTATTCTCACCTATACAGCGGAGACAAAGGAAAATCTTTAGATCCACGAGAGAAAGCAAAAAAAATATTTCAAAAGATGAAAGATTTCAGGATAGACCCGTTAGTCACTCAGAGAACAATCGGACGTCCATACTCATTTCCAACCGAAGACACGCTTCTTAGAGCATCTAGAAAAATTCTTGAGATAAACAGGGGAAATGAAGAACCAGATGATAGGGATTCGTTAGAGTTTAGGACAATCCATGGTCCAGAAGATTATTTACCTGAAAAAATATTTAATCGTAAGTTTGCATACAATCTATTAAGACAAGTCAAAAAAAATGGAGTTAAAGAATTTCCACATAATTTAGTCACAAAGCAATTGGCTTCGCTAATACAGTCGGATTCACGAACTCAGCCGATAGAAGAGACTAATCCATTGGAAATATTGGACCAGCAAGAAAGATTTATTGTTCTTGGCGAAGGTGGAATATCATCGTTAGATTCGGTTCCAGCAGAACTAAGAAATGTGCATCCTTCTCACTTGGGTCTAATTGATCCTGTACGTGGTCCAGAATCGCAAGCTGTTGGAATAGATACCAGAATAGCATACGGTGTTAAAAAAGGCACTGACAACCATTTATATGCGAATGTTGTCAATGCTAAAACTGGCAAAGAAGAATATATACGTTCTGATAAATTATCGTCATCCAATGTTGGGTTTCCAGGAGAAATAAATAACAAAGATATCAGCATAATAGACTCAAATGGACTTATGAAAACAGTGCAAAAAAAAGATGTTGATTATTTTGTTAAAACACCTAATCATACGATGTCTACTCTGTCTAATTTAGTTCCTTTTTCTTCTGCAGTTCAGGGAAATAGATTGTTCATGGCTGGAAAAATATTGAGCCAAATATTGCCATTGAAAAATGGAGAAGCACCAATAGTAAGGTCAAAGGTTCCTGGAGAAAAAGATCAAAGTTTTGATAATCTATATGGAAAAAAAATTAATGGAGCATTGGCAAAAACAAGTGGAGTTGTAGATAAGGTAACAAAAGAAAAAATAGTTATAAAGTCAGAAGACGGTAAAAAGGTCGAACATAATTTATACAATTTTTTCCCGTTTAATAGAAAAACTCAGATAACGCATAGAGCAATTGTAAAAAAAGGTGACGTTGTCAAAAAGAACGATATATTAGCTAACACACAGTACACAGATAAGAACGGTACATTAAATATGGGAGCTAACTTAAGGGTAGCTTTTTTACCGGCCAAAGGTCAAAGTTACGAAGACGGAATAGTAATATCAGAAACCGCTGCTAAAAAATTAACGTCAGAACATATGTATACTTATTCAGCAGATTTAAGCGAAAAGGGTGCTATAGGCGGTAAAGATAAATTCCAAGCACTATTCCCAACGCATTACAATATAGATCAACTATCTAAAATATCAGAGAACGGAGTAATAAAAGTTGGCTCTACAGTTGAATCTGGAGATCCAATAATATTGTTAATGAAGAAAAAAGAATTATCTTCAAATGATCTTATACTAAAAAATATTTCAAAAAAATTAACTCATCAATATGAGCCAAAGGCATCAGAGTGGGATCACGATCACAAAGGAATAGTAACAGATGTAGAAGTCGGACAGAAATATATTAAAGTAAACGTAATAACAATGAATCCAGCTGGAACCGGTGATAAGCTAACGGGTAGATATGGTAACAAAGGAGTTATATCTTCTATTTGGCCAGACTCAGAGATGCCAAAAGACGAAGCCGATAAACCAATGGAGATTATGCTCAACCCAATGGGCCTTATATCTCGTATAAATCCAGCACAGGTATATGAAACTTTGCTCGGAAAAGTGCAAGACAGAGGCAAGGCCGATAAATTTTTAGTTGATTCATTTCGTGATGAAAAAACACATGAATATATATCTAAAATATTAAAAGCCAATGGCATAAAAGATACGGATGATTTAACGAATCCGGTTAATGGTAAAAAAATTAAAAAAATATTAACTGGAAAAATGTTCATATTAAAACCATCGAAAACTGGAGAAGTTGGGCTCAGTGCTCGTGACGTAGGAACTTATTCAGCAGATTTATTGCCTGCAAGAGGGGGTAAGGAAGGATGTTTTCCAGCAAAACAAAAAATAAAAACTATAGATGGCAACGTACATATAGCTCATATTGTCGAAAAACGACAATCTTGCTTAGTATGGACATTTGATGATGAAATAAAAGAGTGGGTTTATAAACCTGTAGTAGATTGGTTCACATACCGAGCTAAAATAAAGGATATACTGCGTATTGAGGTTGCTGGAGCTTTATCAGATACTGAAACTACAATACATACGAAATGGGCTTCATGTCTTTATCCAACCAAAAATCATATTATATATACGTATAATAGAGGCAAAATTTTGGCTGAAGAATTAACTAAAGATGATTTGTTACAAAGTTGGGGACCAGTTACGACGAAAGACCAACTGAGTTTTATGCTAGGAACATTGCTTGGTGACGCATCGGTAAGTAATAGTGCTTTTCAATACGAACATTCTCTAAAACAGATTCAATATATAGAGTGGAAAAATAGTATTTTAGCTGGTTTGAATCCAGAAACTCATCAACGTAGTGGACAGGAGCATAGTAAATCATCTGTTTGTAGTGGGCCTAGATATAGTATAAACAGTTGTGTGTATTATCAACATGTTTTTAAGCCATTAAGAAAATTATGTTATCCTGATGGCAAAAAAGTTGTATCAGAAGAATGGTTAAAGCATGTAAATGATTTGGGTATAGCAGCTTGGATTCTTGATGATGGAACAATCACAAATGTATCAAAAAAGAAAGACGGAGTAAAACTTAAGGGATCTATAGCCACTATGGGTTTTGATAAAAAAAGTATTGCACTTTTAAAAGAATGGCTTAGTAAAAAGATAGGAGAAACATTGTGGATTATTAAAAACGGTACAATAGCTTTGTCTAGAGGAGCTTGTGAATCTATTATTAATCTTATTGCAAATAATGTTCCGTATACAGCAATACCAAAATCTAAAAAATTTCTTAGGAAACGCGTTGAATTAATACAAAAAGTAACTCCCCCTATAAAACATAAAACAGTTTGCAAATTAGGTGTTATCCCGGTATATATTAGAGATATACGACCATATAAACATGACAAGCCAAATATAAAAGAAATAAATGTGTATGATATCGCTGTAGAAAAAACACATACCTATACCGCTGGAAGCAGCCTGGTGTCTAATTCAAAAAGGATTGGATCGATGGAGGTCAACGCATTGCTGGCCCACAATGCCGTACATAATTTACGAGATGCGATAACAATCAAGGGCGAAAAAAACGATGATTTTTGGAGAGCCGTAAAGTTAGGCATGCCACTACCTGCACCTAAATCACCATTCATGTATGACAAATTTTTAAATTCACTGAAAGCCGGTGGCATAAATACCAAGAGAGACGGAACAACCCTAAAGCTTACTCCAATGACAGATAAAGACATAATGGGAATGTCACAAGGTGAAATAAAAAATGGCAACATGTTAAAATCAAAAGATTTATCTACGGAAAGAGATGGATTGTTCGATGATATTAAGACAGGTGGTTTGGCCGGGCAAAAATGGACACATATCGATTTAAAAGAAAAAATTCCAAATCCGTTATTTGTAGATTACTTAGCTAAAACATTAGGAATGCAAGAAAAAGAATTCATGAAGGAATTTTCTGCAAAAGGTGGAACATATATAAATAATCTTTTAGAAGATATAGATCTTGATGAAAAAGAAAAAGAATTAAAAGCTAATATAAAAAAATATAAATCTACAAATAGAGATAATGCCATAAAGGTCTTAAGATTTGTTCGTGGATTAAAATCAAATGGTAAAAAATTAACAGATTTGATGATATCAAAAACAGGAGTTCTTCCTCCGATATACAGACCTGTGTCATTCGTGGGTTCTAATATGTCATTAATTGCAGACGCAAACAATGTCTACAAAGATTTAATAATCTCGAGAGATGGTTATGAAGAATTAAAAAGCGATCTGCCATATGAATCATTGTCAAGAGAAAGAACGACTTTATTCAATGCTCTAAAGGCCGTAATGGGAGTTGGTGATCCTATATCGCCTAAATTTAAGCAACAAAGTGTTAAGGGATTTTTGAAACAAATATATGGAAATCAACCAAAGCGAGGTATGTTCCAAAGAAAAGTTTTAACTAAAGAGCAAGACTTGTCCGGAAGAGCTGTTGCTATCCCTGACCCAACATTAGACATGGATCAAGTTGGATTGCCAGAAAAGATAGCATGGAAGATATATTCACCGTTTGTAATGAGAAGATTGATAACCGGCGGGATGTCCGCTATTTCAGCGTTGAAAGAATATGATAGTCGTAGTAACTTAGCTAAAAGAATGCTAGAAACTGAAATGGAAAATAGACCTGTAATAGTAAATAGGGCTCCAACTTTACATAAATATAATATAATGTCGCTGTATCCCAAATTAAGAAAAGACAATGTTTTAGCAGTTCCGCCAATTATTGAAGGTGGTTTTAATTTAGATCATGACGGTGACCAAGTTAACATCATGCTACCGGCCACTGAAGAAGCTAGAGCAGAAGCGATAACCACAATGCTTCCGTCTAAAAATTTATTAGATCCCGCAACATTGTCAGCACACTATACACCTGGACACGAAGCAGTATATGGCGTGTACCTTGCTACAACACCAAAACAATCTACACCGATAAGAAAATTCAAAACTAAAAAAGATGCAATTGAAGCTTATAGGAAAAATGAAATAGAAATAAATGATTCAATAGAGGTTGAAGAATTATAAAATTTTGATATAGTGTATTAATATTCTTGGAGAATGAAATGGGTAAATTGACAGTCGATGATATGTTAGAGATGATAAGAGAAAATAGTATTGAAAAGAATGCGTTCACACCTGGTCCATTATCAGGAAGTGAAATACCCGCAGCACCTGCTATGCCAGCAGTTCCACCGGCAGGAGGCGGACAAATGCCACCGGCACCAGGAATGGGAGCAGCACCTGCAGCACCAGGAATGCCACCGGCACCAGGAGCAGCACCTGCGGCACCAGGAATGGGCGGAGATATGCCACCAGAGATAATGCAAATGATAGATAAATTGTCACAAGACCCAGAAAATGCAGTAGAAGAATTAATAGCCATGTTGGTTCAGCAGGGAATGCCTAAAGAGCAGGCCGTAATATTAATAAAAGATAGAATTTTACCAGCTATGAAGGAACAAGGATTAACTGACCAAGCCAATCGAGTACAAAGTTATTTAGATCAAATGGCTTCTGCAGAAGCACCGGCACCAGGCGCGCCTGCGGCTCCAGCAGCACCACCGGCTGAAGCACCACAAGACACCCAACTGATGGACAAAATAGAAAGTATGGGATATGAAGTTTCGGGAATGAAAAGATTAATGCAAGCTATGTCAACTCAAATATCTGGACAAAATGAAGCACTTACAATGTTAACCGAGTTTATGCAAAAGATAATCGGTGGCGGTCAAGAAGGTGCACCAGGAATGGAACAAGAGCCAGGAATGGAGCAACTCATGCCAGGAATGGAACAAGAGCAGGGTGGTGGCGAAGAGCTTCCCCCGGAAATAGTTGAACAAATGTTAGCTGAAATTGCAGGTGGAGGTGGAGAACAAATGTCACCAGAAGCACAATCAAATGTTATAACTGAGCTTCTTTCTGATTTAGACAAATCTTCTGCTAACGAACAACAAATACTGGATTACTTAGATAACGTAATTAGTGATGAGTAAAAAAAGTGAAAACAACAATTGGATCAATACTTATAAACGATACTCTTCCTGAGAAGCTCCGGGATTACCAAGAAGTATATAATAAAAAAGCCGTTAAAAATAAATTTACGATTATTGCAAAAGATTACCCAAATCAATACGCAGATATTGTTTTAAAAATTAAGCAACTAGGTGATAAAATATCATATGATCAAGGTGCATCTTTTTCATTAGATGACCTAGTTCCAATAAAAGAAAAGTTTGACACTATCAACACTGCCAGAGGTATATTCGAAAAATCTAAGGAAATTAAAGACAAAGATATAAAATCAAATTATATATTAGAAAATATAGTAAATTTAAGAAAAAAGCTAACAGACGATATCATGGAAAAAACTGTAGATACAAACAGGCTTACTAAGCAGGTTGCTTCTGGCTCAAGGGGGAAACCAGATCAGTTAAATTCAATGATAGGTGCTCCATTATTATACGCAGATCATAAAGATCGTCCAATTTTTACTTTGATTGAAAATAATTTTGCAGAAGGTTTAACTCCAGTGGAGTATTGGGCATCAGCGTATGGTACAAGAAAAGGAACAGTGTCGAGTGCTTTAGGAACAGCGATTACTGGAGCTTTTTCAAAATCATTAAATAGGGGTGTTGATACAACCGTTGTTACTACGCAAGACTGTAATACCGAAAATGGTATTTATGAAAATTTAAATGAAAAGTCAATTTACGGAAGATATACGGCTGAGAGTTATGGTAAATATCCTAAACTCACATTGGTCACGCCCGAAGTTACAGATGATTTAAAAAAATCTAATATAAAAAGAATTAAAGTTAGGTCACCAATAACGTGCGAAGCCGAAAAAGGTATTTGTGCATATTGTAGAGGAATAACGGAGCATAACAGGTTACCATTCGTTGGTGAAAATGTCGGATTAGTTAGTGCACAGACTATAACAGAGCCAATTACTCAGTCAGCATTAAGTACAAAACATGGTGGAGGGTTAGCTGGAAGCTCAACACTTGCCGGATCCGTATTAGACATGAGCAAACAGATGTTAAATATTCCTACAAATTTTGTAAACGAAACTCCGTTATCTAATGCAGATGGTAAAATAACTGATATTAAAAAAGCACCACAGGGTGGTAATTATATAGAAATAAATGATAAAAATATTATATACGTTCATCCGGGATTAAAAATAAAAGTAAAAAAAGGACAAGAGATAGAGTCTGGTGATGCACTTGTCGAAGAAGAAGGAACGCTTATGAATCCTTCTATGCTAATAAAACACAAAGGTCTTGGAGAAGGAAGAAAATATTTTGTAGACAAATTTAATCAATGGTTGAGTGGTGGTGTCGATAAAAAACATTTTGAAGTAATATCGAGAGCATTATTGAACAAAGCAATTGTCACAGAAGATTTGGCATTTGAAAATACTGTTCCAGACGACATAATAGATTACTCATATGCTGTTAAGAAATGGAAACCGAAAAACATTAAAGAAGTTTCTGTAAATGATTCGGTTGGTAAATACTTAACGACGAGTATTGGTCATCACTTAGCAGGAACTAAAATAAGGAAATCCTTTATAAAAGATTTCAAAAGTATAAACGTTAATAAAATAGATGTCACCGACGATAGTCCACCATTTGAGCCATTTGCCGTAAGGCTAAATGATATACCTAAGATATCGCTCGACTGGGCAAAAAGACTTGGTCATACACATTTAAAAACTACTATTGCCGATGCGTTACGCAGGGGATTGACAAGC
>Ga0307928_10002934_pt1 | contig 13035 bp, 24 predicted proteins | sample AceLakmetagen232_FD_201815 | JGI IMG/M metagenome (GOLD analysis project Ga0307928, IMG submission 201815) | Saline water microbial communities from Ace Lake, Antarctica - #232 | ecosystem: Environmental > Aquatic > Non-marine Saline and Alkaline > Saline | place: Antarctica: Ace Lake... | reverse complement strand
TCACATTCTTTTTTTATACCATTCCATAATTTAATATTATTATTGTCTATACAATACTTCAATAATTGATAATGATTATTATTCATAATTTTATACCCTTTGTCCCTTAATCTATTCTTTATTTAAATATTTATTTTTTTTAATTTTATCTAATATTTTCATATAATCATCTTCTGTTAATTCTTTATTATGTATACTAGTTATAGCACCATTAGATATTTCAACAACAATTTCATCTAAATCATCATCGGTCACATTACCATTATATAAAAAAATTAATATTTTATCAAATAAAGATTCTTTCCCTTTATCTACTTTATCATTTACTTTATTTTCTATTTTATCTATTTCTTTTTTAAATACTAGTTGCATTCTTATTAATTCTTCTACACTCATCATATTTATTTTATCTACTTCAATATCATTTTCTCTATACAAATCTATATACCACTGTTTATCACGCTTTTTTAATTCTTGCAAATCTTTTGCTAACATAGTAGCTACTTTTAATTCTTTAATTAATGGCGATACATCCATATAATTATTATCATCCATATCATCCATATCATCCATATCATCCATATCATCCATATCATCCATATCATCCATATCATCCATATTATTATTATTATTATTATTATTATTATTTTGTTTTACATTATTATTTTTATCAAAAGAATCTAATTCTTCTTGTATAAATAAACCAGTTAATATTCCAGCTCTTCTTAATCCATTTACCAAAGCCACTTTATGTAGCATCGATTTCCCTTTTTGCTTCCATATAAAACTTCTATCATTCCCATTTATTAAATTAAGATTATATTCGTCTGCATAAACTATTTCACATACAGGTTTAGTATTATCTCCAAGATATACCATTATTTTAATAGCTACCAATTCGCCGTCCCTATCAAATTTATCTTGATAATCCCACGTTGCATTTATTTTAGGATCTCTAGCGGCTTTACTAAAAGCATTTACTCCAGTACCTATCATAAAAGTATAATTTTTATCCTTTTTAAAAGGCATCATATATATATCATTATCCATTGGGTCTAGCCCATATTTTATCATTTTATATTTAAATTCTTTCCACTCTTTTTCATTTGCACAATGTGCAATATTATTATAATCAACATGAATACAACATTTTTTATATATATCTAATAAAGCAATTTCAGGGCCATTAAAATTAACAGTATCTTTTTTTTCTTCCTCACTTAAAGGTATATTTAATTTATTAATATCATAATCCATATTATTATCCTTTTTTAATTTAATCTAAAATATTTTAATATATTTTATAGTTTTTTTATAAATTATAAAATCCGTTTTCTGCTATAATTTCAATTAAATAATTAAAATCTTCAAAAAGATTTATTAAAAATTCACGATATTCATCCATCCCGTCGTAATCAGAATTTTCATCTGGATTTAACCATTTATATGTATCTTCTGTCATATAAATAGTTTTCAAATTTTTTAAAATTCCGTTTTTAAATGAAATTCTAATTTCATCATATCCAAAATCTTTATCAGCGTCAGTATCAATTTTAGTATATGAAATTATTTCCGAATCACTATTCAATTCTAATTCAATTGCAATTTGAAAATCGTCACAATTATTAACATATTTTGTTATTAACCGCGTTGATTCTTCAGTTGAACAACAGATACAATCATTTGATTGAAAATCATATATCAATTGATTAAATCCTGTTGTAGTTGTTTTATGATAAATCATTTTTTTAATCTCTCTACTTATAATATAATACAATAATTAAAATAGTCAATAGTATTTTAAAAAAAATGGAATATACTTTATTACTGGTCAACATATTTCACATAAAATATCTTTTTTTATATTAATATCTCTTCCTACCTCAAGCCAGCATAAGCTGGCTTTGATAGAATTATTTATTATTGTTTTAATAGCATTTTTATTTCTACTATTTCTTTCATTTCAGCGATTTTAAAATTGCTGATGTCAAAATTATTTGTATAAATTTCGACTTTTTTTTCTAATTCTTTTGTATGATTTGTCATCGTATCCTCCGACCTGCTTTAAGCAGGCTTTTATTTTCCCCTATCTACTGCAGAGAATTTATTTGTATATTGACATAGCAGTTTTATGTTCTGACCATGACATTTTTAATGCCGCAGAAAAACAACTTTTTTTTGTGATTCCGCGATTTTCATCTGCCAATTCAGCGGCGATTCTCCAAGCTCTTTTCATAATTTCAGCACGATTATATTTCAATGCTGAGGTTGATACAAAGGATTTTTTATTATATCAAAACAATTTTTGCAAAAATATTCTGAATTATATAAAACATTATGATTTGTAAAATTACTTGACACAACTTTAGTAAATATAAACTCTCCGCAATTATTCCAGCACACACAGCATTTTTTATCTGTCTCTGTTAATTCTATATTATGGTTTAATAAATTTGATACTTTTATCATATTGCTTTATCATCTTCCCAAGATTTTGTATAATCATGATTTTTAAAAGCATGAGCTATACCCAATTGCTGTTTTAATCTTAAAAATTCTTCATTTTCCATACCTAAATTTTTACATATTTCTATATCTTCTAACCCTAAATCTTCTAATTTTACAACTAAATCACTCATTAATTCAACTTGATGCAATCCTTTAATTCTATTCATTAATACTGTTAATTGTACCGCATCATGATAAGATAATTTTAAATCTAATATAGATACTTCAATAGCACCAATATTCTTCAATGCCTCATATCTATGATAGCCATCAATAATACGATATTTACCTTTATCTTCGTCCCATGTAGTTATTATAGGAAATAAAAAACCGTATTTTAATATAGCTTCTTTTAATAATCCCATCTCAATATCTGGCATTCTATTAGGATTATAATTATTTGCAAATAATTTTTCAATAGGTACTACTATCGCGTCAATAGCTTTTTGTTTTATAATATTCCCATCCATTTTTCTTTTTCCTTATTTATTTTTTCAGATTGTTTTGTATCATAAGTTCTTGAATTTTCATAATCATTTATTAATAATTGTCCTACTTGAGCTTTATATAAACGCTCTGTTTTTTCTTGCTTATTAAATCTTTTTATAAATTTATTTTTATGTTCAATATTATCAATATTATTTAATAAAAAATCACGAAATTCTTTCCAACATTTATAATATTTTGGTAAATTTTTATTATTAAAAATTAATTTTTCACTAGCATATCTACAGGCCGTTGATATTCCACTTATCCTTTTACATAATTTATTATAAGTTTCAGGTTCATATCTTGGTAAATCTGTTAAACATTTATATGATTTTTCATGTATCAAATTAGATACTCTCATTTTAGTATAAATACTATAATTATCTAAAAACATAAAATCATATAATTTATTATATGGTAAATTATAATCATAAATAAATTTCCATATATCATATACTGCCCAATCATAAATAGGATAAAATTTATTTATATTATCGGTTATAGTTGACCAATATAATCCATTCCAACCTTTATATTTAGTCACAGCTCTATATCTTAATATACCTTCTTCAGCTCGCAATCCTACTAAATATGCAGTATTAATATTTCTTTTTTCATAATATGGAAAAAATTCATAAAATCGTTTTGGATAATCTTCATTTATTTCTTTTATTGCAATATTATCTTTATCACGCATCCATTTTTCATTTTCACCCCAAGCATATAAAAAATAATCTTTATAACTTGTTGAATTAGTTAAATATAATGGTACTTGATACCAAGATGGAATTACATTTTTATGCGTCATTAAAATTTTCATTAATTTAATGCTATAATTATATTCAGCTTCCTGATCTAAAAAAAATACTATTATTTTTCTATCTCTTTTTATTGCTTCTTGTAATGCCAAATAATATAATACAGTGCTATCTTTCCCAGATGAAACTGATACATTAACATTTTCAAAATTATCAAAAATAATTTCCATCCTTTTTCTACTAGCATTCAATACATTTATATCTTTATAAATTTTCAATTTTTACTTCCAACTACTGCATTATATATATTCATTCTTCTTAAATTTTCTTCTATAACGAATCTATATATACCTAAATTTGGTATATTTATATCCAACATACTATTTGTTTCTATATAACTATTCATATTTAATTTTAAACCAAAATGCTTATTTGATAACTTCAATAAATTATTAATCCATAATTTTTTACTATTATATTTATTAAATATTTCATTTTTTAAATTTTTATAATATTTAAATTCATTATTATTGGGTTCATAAAAATTATATTTAAAATCAATTTGTTTTAAATTTGAATATGTATTATTAATAAATAATTTAATATTATCACCTGATAATCTACAATCATTCCTATCTCTATAAAACCAATGTTTCCATTCTGTTTCAATAGCATATCCATGTGGAATATTAAATTTATTACAATTGCATACATCATAATGATACCAAACACGCCACGGTTCACCTATAAATGGAGATGTATCAATACTTATTTTAGGAATATTTCTAGTCATTGTTTGAATAAAATCATTAACCATATTACATCTATTAGATGAAGTAATAATTCTATTTAAACCTAAAAAAATAAGCATATCAAATTCCAATACAGAATATACAGTTTTAAATTTATTAAATTTCATATATTCAATATTACTTATATTAGGTAATTTATAATCTTCATGTTCATGATAAATTAAAAATGTAGACCCCTTAATATTTTCTATTTTCATTTTTGAAGTATCTTTGATAAATTGAACTAACATTATTTTATATACCTTTATTAAAAATATGTACAAACAATTTTATTTAAACTAACACAATAATTAAAATAGTCAATAGTATTTTAAAAAAAGTAGAATATACTTTATTACTGGTCAACATATTTCACATAAAATATCTTTTTTTATATTAATATCTCTTCCTACCTCAAGCCCGCAGGTGCGGGCGAGATGTGGCTATGGATGAGGTAGTATGCTGTTTGCGTTGCACATTGTTTGATATTCAGCCCAACTTTTATAATATCCTGAAAACCATTTTTTTAACGGAGTGTTGGTCCAATAACTCCTCATTGGATAATCTTGATAGTGGGTATTTTTTTCTTTTATTTGTTTTCCCCAATCTATAACTGGTAAAAAATCTTTTTCATTATCGGTTATTTCTGTCATTTTGTATCTCCTTAATTTTTTAATCATTCTACTATATAATATAACACAATAGGGAATAAAAGTCAAGTACTTTTTAAAAAATATTATACTTTTTTTTTATTGAACACCATTGCCATATTCTTCTAAATTAATTAATTGCTTATATGCCTGATATTTAGATTTCTCTAAATTATAATCAACAGCATCTTTAACAATAGTTGTATTACCTTTTCTAGTTACAACTTTCCAATATTCCATAGGAATATTATTAACTATCCAGGGTACTTGTGTAGTAATAATAAATTGAACATCTATTCTACTATTAATTAATTCTTGAATTACATAAAGACATTCATTATCTAAATTATTACCTAATTCATCTATTAATATAATTTCATTTTTATTAGCTGTTTTAATAAGTGCTATTAACTTAAACATAGTAATCATATTTGATGACATTTCACATAATGGTATCCAATTTTTTATATTTTTTTCTTTTATTAATATTTTACAATTATTAATTTTTACATCTTCTACCCAACTAAATATATCAATAAAAAATAATTTAATAAATTCAAAATCAATAACTGATATGTATTTATAATGCATGTAATTCATTATCTCACTTCGTAAAAATAAAGGAAACATTAATACATTATCGTCATTTATCATACGAGAAGAATTTATAAAATTAGGATATATTATAGTACTTTTATTATAATAAAACATATTAATAAAATGAAGTATAGCGCAATTAAACAACGATTCAGAATTATCATTATTACCCCAAAGATATTCTTTTTTACTATTATATCCTAAACTATAATCTTTTTCATTCGTATTAAACATAACTTCAAAATCTAAATTAGGCTTATCATATATTCCATATTTTTTCCCTACATCATTCATTTTAAAGATAGTATTTAAAATTTTAGTTTTGCCAACTCCAGTTGAACCTATTAAAAGATTTAAATTTGATAAATTTATTTTTTCTAATTCCCATCCAGTATCATTATCTTTAAAACTAATTGATTTAATCATAATATCACCTATTAATTATTCTATTAATTCTTTATAATTTATATAACACTCACCACGAAACCAACCAACACTTTCCCTTATTTTATTATAAAAGTAATATACATAATAATTATCACCATAATCTTCTTCAGTATAATAACTTGCTGCAATTTGATGTGTACCCATATTTTCACAAACCACTGTATAAATATATAAATGTTTATTATCACATCTATATATAGCAAGATTATTATGTTCAATAAGATAACTTTCCGACCTACAACATAATGTTGTCAATATTATAATAAAACTTAATATAATTAATATATTTTTAATTTTCATAATATAACCATCCCTTTAATTAGTCCCATTATAATTTTATAATAACGGGACTATAATTATTTATTTCAATATATCCCATCAATTGTAGTCCAGAATGTTTCAGTAGTACCTCTAGGTCTTATTTCTACAAAATTACCATCTACCTGCTCTACATATACTATTATCCCATCAGCCATTAATACACATTTTCCATCTTCATACATAGAACTAAATGCAACTCTATCACCATCAGCCGCATACCCAATTAAATCTTCCAAATGAAATAAATATGTACAAGCAGTTTTAAATTCAACCGTTCTATATGTATTTGCCCACACCAAATTTACTGTTAATATAATAATCATTATAATCATAATAATTATTAATCCATTACTATTCTTTTTAATCATAATTTTCCTCCAAAATTATTTTATATTTGCATATTATTATGCCTATTATTATTTATTCATATTATTCATTTCCATTAATGTTTTTAAATCTATATCAATTCTTCGTTCCATATTATTAACCCATTCTTTTAAATCTTCTTCATTATTATCTTCAAAATCACTATCATCACACAATGGTAATTTTAAAGCCTTTTCTAATAAATCTTTATTTTCTATGTTTATGTTTTTAAATTTAATTGCCATTATTAATTCCTATATTTTTAATTAATTCTTTTTTTATATTTTTCCAATCTATTTTTTTTCCATAAAATGGACAATAATTATAACGTGTTAAATATCCAGTTCTTCTATCAAGAAACATTTTATTTTCTTTTATATATTTTTTAGTTTCCTGTAAATTCATTCTATTTATTCCATCATATTCATTATTTTCACATATTGAACAATTACATTCATTTTTCATTCATAACCTCACATATCAACTTAGTATTATATTTATAATTTTCAAATTTACCATACTCTATAACATTCACAGCATCATCATAACCTTTACACCATCCAGCTAATATATAATCATATTTATTTAAATTTTCAATCCAATCACGTTGAACTATGCTTAATGCAGATGGTACTCCATATAATCTTTTCATCTCAATGCACAATAAATAACCTTTCATAAATATAATAAAATCTGGGAAACCTGCCGACATTCCCATATTCACCCTTATCATATTCCATTTAACATTTTCTTTATTTTGTATCCTCATCTCGTTTGCAGAATGATGGAATAATATATTATGTAATCTAAGATACTTTACAAATAATAAATGTTCCTGCTTTTCAGTTAAAATAATTTTATTATTTTTTACTTGCATTTTTAAAACCTTTTATTTTATTTTCATTTTTATTAAATCATTTTCCTACTAATTCTATAATTTGCAGAGGCGAGGATTTGCACCTCGCAGGCTATTAGCTTTTATTGATTGCCTACTCTTACAATCTATACTATCATAATATCTCATAATTAAATTCCCCTTTTTTTATTTATTTAACCACAATATCTAATACTATTTGATTGGTGGCTCTATGTAATCTGTGAAATTACTATAACTAATGTCAGTGCCATTAAAGTTGCACGTTATAAAAATAGATTTTCCAAATCTTGTATATGATGATTCAGCGTTTTCAAACGTTGCATTTATAAAAACAGAATCGCTTTCTATTATTTTATATGCTGTTGCTATATCTATTGCAGAATTTCCTTTTTCTAATATTTTTTTTATTAAATCTTCTTTCTCTAATTTATTTAATTTTCCATTCATAATTTTATCTCCTTTTTTTTAATCTGCAAAATTAAATCTATATAATTTTTTATTGTCCACTATAACAGTTGTTATATCATTGGGACATAACAATCCACCTATTGTAAAATCACATCCAAAATCTTTATTCACAGATTTTTTATTTTTTCCAAATGCCTTATATTCGCTTCCATTAAATCTACCGATACAACTAAAACCAAGATAGCCTTCAATGTGGTCATTTGTAAATCCCAGCGACTTAAAATCATGATACGATTGTTTTTTACCACAAATCGGACATACAAAAACCCAATCTTTTATATCTTCTCCAAATTTTCTTTCGCCTTCTTTTTTCCATTCTTTTAATGTAAATGTTTGTTCCATAATTTTTATTCACCTTCTTTTATTAAAAATCCTTCCCAATTTATAGTCCAACCTTCTGGTAAATTATCTGCAATAGCTCGAATACATTCATTTTCTAAATAATCATAAAGATCATCATCCTCTACAATTTCAGGTTGAAGATGTAAATTTTTAAAATTTATTAAAGCATTTGTTAAATTTAATGACGATTTATGCAAATCAATATCTATATTTTTTAATTTAAAATAATCTTTACATATAGATATACATTTATTATCATCATTATTATTAAGTTTTATTGTTAATGCTTCTGCTATATTTCTTCCTCTTTCATAAGCAACTTCACTAATTGAATCAAAAAATGCACCCATATTATTACTCCTTTATAATTATTTATATTGTAAAGATACTTCAGTTTCTAATACAGCTCTCAAATCAACTATGTTGTCTTTAATTTTGTATTTCCCACTGTTTTTTAACAACTCAAATAAATCTTTTGGAATTTCAGTAGTAACCTTCCCCCCATCATAATTCATTTTATCAGCGTCAAATATATCAACCATTGAAGACGAATCATAAATTATTTGTTCAATTTTATATATAGGCTTGTTATCTAATTTAAATACTTTTTTCATAATTTTATCACACTTTTTAAAATAAATCTACAACATTTCTTTCTTCTTCTTTATCTACATTGGGTATAATATCTTGATTTTTTAAAATATTATGTATTAATATCCTACCTTTTTGCGTCCACTTTGTAAGTAAATTAATACCTTCTGTACCATTTTTATGTTTATAATTAAATGTTTGTGATTTTGTATATCCTTTAGACGCCTGTACACTATATAACAACCATTGACCAGATTGTTTATATTGTATCTTTTCATCATAAAGAATTTTATTCAATTCTTGTGCAGTTAAACCATAATCTTTAGCAATTTGTGTTGTGGTTAATGTATCACTTGTATTCAATATCATATCATAATATTCTACTTTTGGTTCATATTCCTTTATAACTTGTAATTGTTTATTATTTTCTAATTGTAATACCTCATTTTTTTCTACTTCATCTGCCAAACTTCTTAATGCTTTTACAAATGTATCTGGTAATTGTTTCCTATATTTCTTTTCAATTTCAATAAAATATTTTCTAATCTCTCGTCCTTTTTTATTGTTTTCTAACATCGCAAATTCTTTAGCTACATCAAGTGTAATGATATATTCTTTTAAAGGCTTTGCTACATTAACTCCTTCAGTTTTCACAATTTTATGAATACTAATATAATCAACTCCATCCACAAATTTATATTTTTCAATTCTATCTTTAATCCAATCTGCAAACCTTCTTTTACTTTCTAAATATTTATAAAGTTCTCTAGCATTTACGCTATTTACTTCTTCTAATCCAATTTTATTTTTACTTATTGTAATTAAATTATTTTCCATTTCCCTCACCTTTAGTTATTTTTTTTTGCTCTGCATTATATACATCTAATAATATATCTTTAGTAATCTTTGAAATACTTCTATCTTTTTCAACAGACCTTCCCTTTATCCATGTATATAATTCTTCTGGAATATATGTTGCTAAATGAACTATTCCATTTGATATAAATTGTGCCATATTTTTATCTCCTTTTTATTTTATTCTAATTTATAATATAATCAATTATTATTACGATGTCAATAGCTTTTTATTTTTTTCCTTACATAAAATATTGATTAATATAATCTTCTATATCTTTTACTATATTTTTATTTTGCTTTGTTAATTTTATAGTTATAATATAATGACTATAAAAACCTTGTAATAAATCAAATTTATATTTTGGATATAACAATTTTAATTCTTCAAACATACATATATATTCTGCCACTGTTAAATATTTATTTAAATCTTCTAAATCTGATACTGAATAAATAATTACCACACCTGTTTTTTTATTATTATTTAATTGTATTGGTGTAAATCGTTTTCTTTCCTTGAATTCTTTTTGTTTTTTATAATCAATCCATTTTTTTTGCATATAATTTGTATTAAAATTATTTTTTTTTGCTACACTTTTTTCTTTTTCTTCCATCTTTTTTTTAATTCTCCTCAATATGCTATTGACTTTTTCAAAATATCTATTAAATTAGTCTATCAAGACGCCCCCAAAAAAACACGTTATAATATATTATATATAGTAGTATTATAATATTAAATATATTAATATATTAAGCAGATAAATTATTTTTTGACTGCTTACATTTATTACTTTTAAAAAATGTTATAATCATTAAAATAAACCTATTTTAAACCTTTATAAAATCATATTGGTATATTTATATTAAATATTATTTTAACAAGCTAATAAGTATCTTTTCAATTGAATTAAATATTATTCTAATGCTTCTATTAAAAATATTATCATTTGACATGTATTCCCCATAATTATTAATATTAAAGCTATTATAAACCACTTATCATTTATTTAGTAATATTATTGCTTTCATAATTTATATACTATCCTTTTTATTAATATCATTAAAATTGTCACAAATTAATGGAATTTTTATATAATTACATTTATTATTTTTATAATATCTACATAGATGACAAACATTAGGTGGATAATATTCATTATTTACATAGACAATTTTATATTTATTTTGTTTATCAATTAAAATAATTTTTGTAATCCATATAGTATCTAATCTAATTTTATTTAAGCTACTATAATATGCACTTCCTTTAACGGTTACGTATCCACCTACAAAATTCTTATCTACACCATTGGCGGTAAATTCAAATAACAACCATTGTTTAATTTTAGAATAATAAAATAATATTTTAAGTACATCTTGTTTACTTTTTCTAATAATACCCAATTTATTTAAATAATCAGAATCAATATGTAAATAAGGAGAACCTAATAACACATTAGATATAGAAGGTATATTTAATAAATCCTCAAGTGTACAATTTTTATGTTTAGAATCTATTCTACCAGAAGAAATAATTGCTTCTTTATCAATAATAACATTAGGATTAGAAGCTAATACACCGAAAATATTATCATTTTTTAATAAGTTATCTAAATTAGCTTCTTTATCTATATTTTTATTAATTTTCATTTCAAGATTTATAATTGAATCTTGTGAAGACATAGTTATATTTTTATCCATAATATTTATTGATAATTAATTAATTTCAAGCAGCGCAACATTAAATAAAATATTACACTGCTTATTATCTACTACCTCTTTGAACTAACTTTCTTTTTAATTGGTTGTTTACTAGTACCCTTATTACCAGTGCCTCTTCCACTGCCATCTTTTTTAGGTGTTTCTCCACAAGAGCCTTGATTTTTTTGTCCAGCCATATTAACCTCCATTAATATTTTTTAATTAATATCTTATTAAGATAACAATTTTTTCCCTTTATACATATAAACTTCTTTATCTTTTATATTATAATATGGTGCAATATCACATAATATATCAAATTCATTTTTCCCAATTATTTTTGTCATTACAGTAGGTTGCATAATTTTATTATCATCATAAGGTTTATTTACAGATAAATAATACATTGTATACTCTTCTGCATATTCAAATATAACTTGCAAAAAATTAAGATTATTGAAATGTTTATTATTTTTCTTAAAATATTCATCTGAAAAAATATAGCAAAATTTACCTTCATAAACTTCTTCTATAACTTTTATAACAGATATATCAATTGAGAAAAAAAATTTAATCCCAATTAAAACTTTAATTCCATTATTATTATAATCCCAATCTATTAATTTAATTTTATTATTAAATATATTTTTTTTAGAATTGAATATATTTATCAATTTTTCATTTACTTGTTTTATAGTATCAGTTTTAATAAATGATTTAATTTTTTTATCCATAATTTTTTATACACCTTTTTTTATCTACTTAATTTTTCAAAATTTTTATATATATAAAATATATTTTTTTTATTTTGTTTCCACCAATTTAACGCATTTGTATTCATTTTATTAATTTCTTCATCATTGAATTTCTCCCATTGTTCTGGTGAATGAATTTCACACCCTATTTGTATTTGATTTTTTATTATTATGATACACCATTTTAAACCAACTATTTGTATACCATCCCAAATAGCGTTATTTAAATTTGCATTTTTCAAGTCTGCATTTTTCAAATTTGCATTAAACAAATCTGCAAATTCCAAATCTGCATTTTTCAAATTTGTATTTTCTAAGTTTGCATATTCCAAGTTTGCATTTTTCAAATTTGCATTAAACAAATCTGCAAATCTCAAATCTGCATTAAACAAATCTGCATTACTAAAATCTGCATTTCTCAAATTTGTATATCTCAATTTTGCATCTTCTAAATCTATTGTGATACCATATTCATCGCATTGTTTTTTAATTTTATTCCACAATGCTATATTATTA
>Ga0307928_10002933_pt1 | contig 13035 bp, 22 predicted proteins | sample AceLakmetagen232_FD_201815 | JGI IMG/M metagenome (GOLD analysis project Ga0307928, IMG submission 201815) | Saline water microbial communities from Ace Lake, Antarctica - #232 | ecosystem: Environmental > Aquatic > Non-marine Saline and Alkaline > Saline | place: Antarctica: Ace Lake... | reverse complement strand
GGTGAGGATAGCCTTGCTTTCCTTCCGATTGGTAGCAAGGATGCCAAGGACTACATCACGGCTATGAATTATGCACTTGCATTCGCAGCAAAAAATAGAGCAATAATTATGAATGCTTTCAGAGATGCCGTCCTGTTAACGTTAGGGTCTTTACAGAGACGGGAGTGGGAGGAATCAATCAATATCCACCACAATTTTGTAGCCATAGAAAACCACTTCGGCAGGAACGTGTGGGTGCATCGTAAAGGAGCAACATCAGCGCGTGAAGGACAGCTTGGAATAATTCCAGGCAGTATGGGTACGCCAAGCTACATCGTGCGTGGCAAGGGTAATCCCGAATCGTTTATGAGTTGCAGCCATGGTGCAGGACGGATAGCAGGACGCAAAGAGTTCACCCGTACACATACCGTTGAGGAATGCGACGCTGACATGAAGGACATAGTCTTTCTTGGTTGGAGCAAAGACCGGAAAGGCAATCCTGATTTAAGCGAAGCACCTAAGGCATACAAAGATATTGAATCAGTAATAGACGCTCAGGCTGACCTCGTTGAGGTAGTCGCAAAGTTACATCCGCTCGGAGTATTAAAAGCATAAAGGAGAACAAATGAAAACAGAGAAACGACTGTTCAGCTTTAGGCAGATTCAGAGCATGTGTAGAGACAGAAGAATGGCATGGGGATATGAAGACTATTGCTTTACAATACCACATACCAGAAAAACAAAATGCGAATCAAAAAACTGCCCGAAATGGAAACGAGCAACGAGAGTATCAAGAGAACAAGAGAAGAAAGTATCAACAACGCAAAAAGGATGGGAAGCCATGAAACGAGAGTGTGCTGGAGGTCGAGACGCAAGTGAGTTCAAGGATGGAGACCATCTGATTGCCGTAGTTGACGGTGAGGGTGGGCGACGAATGACAGTTGAAGAACGTGAAGGTGAGCTTTGGGCTGTGCCAGTATTGGACGACGGCAATTTAGAAGAGACTCCGTTGCAAGAATGGATTGCCCGAACATTTAGAGGAGTGAAACACGATGAAAAGAAAGGAGGTGAGATATGACAACAAAGCAAATCATAAAGCAACTTGAGATACAAAAAAATAGAATCATAAAGGCACGAGATACGATGCGTGAGTTTCTTTCCGAATACGAACAACTCGCAGATAATTCTGATGAGGCAATCTGCGATATAGAGGACGCTGTTGATAAGTTAAGTGAAACGGTATGAAAAGAAGGGAGAAATAAAGTAAAAATAATGCTTGACTTTTGTAACCAGTGTGCTATAATTCAGATAAACAATAGAAAAAGTATTAACCACAACAAAGGAGATATGACATGAAAAGATGGATTACAGTTGGGCTGATTATGATGGTAGCGGTTGCTTGTCATGGTGGTAATGTGTTTGACAAGAAGGTAATTTACACCACCGAACGAACCGTTGAGACAAACAAGGTAAGCGAGTCAACGTATAACACACGCACGAACGGATATACGTGGATTGTGAACGAGCGACCGTTCCCAAGTGCGGATTATGGCTATCTAACCTTGGGTTGTACGACAGGCTCGGTTATGTATATCGGTTATAACACAACCTGTGTAAACGCTCCCGACCCGTTCGAGGAGAAGATAACGGTTAAGTATTACACGGTTATATCGGCTGTGGTTTATACCATGCACATTGGTCCGTTAGACATTAAGTGCGTGACAGAGAACACCGTGCTTCGCCGTTGGAAGACCGTACATAAGCAGAAAATCAACATGACCGAGAGCACAGAAACGGTTAAGGAATAACAACATAAACCCGTAAACAACAAAGGAGATATGAAATGACTGAAGAGAAAAAAGAAGGAATGTACGGCATCACACCCAAGGCTGAAGTGATGTATGCGTGGCTTGAAAAGGCGCAGCCTGGATTTAAGGATGGAGACGCTCCTAAGTTCAGCGTGACGCTGAAGATGAACCCAGAAGACGGAGAAACGGCAGACTGGTTGGCAAAGATTAAGGAAATAACTGGTGACAAGACAACACCGATAAAACCAGACAAGGAATCGGACTCTTTGCTTGTTAAGTTTCATACGCTCAAGAGACCACCCGTTGTAGACACAAACAACCATAAGCTCCCCGATGATGTAACTGTTGGCAGAGGTTCTGTGGTTCGTGTTGCTTATGGACTCTCGGAGTATCCTGGATTCGGAGGTGGATTCACGCTCTACTTAAATGCGATACAAGTTATCAAGTTGGTAGAATACAAAAGTCAAGCGGCGTTCCCTGATACCGAAGAAGGGTATGTAGTCGGTGATACCACTGAAACTACAGAGGAAAGTGGTGACGAAAAGATTGAAGGTGCCAATATGCCATTCTGAATAAACAAACAAACTGGAGATACAAAATGAAATTTACACATGATAGAGTTGAGTATGGCGTTCCCGACAAGCCAACGGTAGACGGGTGGGAGTTCAAGGAGTTTCGCCTTGCAAAGTATGATGAAGATTATTTTGATGGGTATAGCATGTCGAGGTGGATTAGTAAAAGACCAAGCCAAATGTCATACTGGATAGCCACAAAGGTCAAGCCAGTTGTTGAAGGCTGGGTGTTCTTAGATGATAAACCACGGTGTCCAAAAATTAATGAACACTATTATGTTCCTCAAAATGAAGTTGTTATTACGGCAAACATTACTTTTAAGGAGCTTTCATACTGGATAGCCACACGCAAGCCAGTCAAGCCAGTTGTTGAAGGCTGGGTGTTCTTAGATGATAAACCACGATGCCCGAAAGTGGATGAACGGTATTATTCAGGTATTAGTCAGATGGTACTTTTGGCTGATGATAATTTTAGATGTAATAAATACTGGATAGCCACCAAGGTCGATGCGAAGGCGCGGAAGATTGTGCGGTGTGAGATTAAGTTTATGGCGGGCGGTTCGTTATATGTTGATGAGCATGGCATAGGAACAACTTACATTGATTGTCTTTCTCGCGACTCCGACTTCATCGGCTTCGAGTTCGATGATGGATGTGTACGTTTCAAATCTGTGGCTTATTGGGATAAAGAATCGGGATACTATATAGAATCTCCGTTATTGGAGGAAATTCTATCTGGTGCAGTTGAAGTCCGACACGCTCTATACGGATTATTTTTTGATAAGTAAAAAAACCTTGACAGATTCTTACTTATAGGATATACTTATATTATGAAAATAGAAATACATAAAGTTCAATGTAAAAGATGTCAGCATAAATGGGTTCCACGCATACCGGAACTTCGTATATGCCCGAAATGTAAAAGTCCTTATTTTGACAGACCAAAGAAAAGTAAATGATAATTTGTTCAAAATGTAGAAAAAAGTTGTCAAACGATGCGTTTTGGAATGATAAATACAGGGAAAACGGATTGTGTTCTCAATGTAAATTTTGTATGAAAGAAAAACAAAAGGAACGTCAACTCGAAAACCCAGAACGAGTTAAAGAATTAAAAAGAAAATGGTTTCTCAAAAATATCAAAACGGAAAGAAAACGAAATCGAATACAGATGAAGAAATGGCGTCGCGAGCATACGAAACAAGCACGAGAAGCGAGTCGCCAAAACTATGAAAGACACAAAGCACAAAGGATTATTCAAGCAACAAAATATCGAAAAACACATATATTAGAAGCTAGAAAGTGGGTAGCCAAAAGTAGCCACAAACGTTTCAAAAACGATCAAGTATTTCGTATGATAGGATATTTACGGCACAGAGTTTGGCGCACAATAGTTCGTGAGTGTAAGAGTGCAACCACGTCGGAGTTAATTGGTTGTTCTCCGAAAGACTTAAAAGCACACATCGAAAAACAATTCAAAGCAGGTATGACATGGAATAACCACAGCATGACTGGCTGGCACGTTGATCACATAAAGCCATGCGCGGCATTCGATTTAACGAAGCCAAAAGAACAACGGAAATGTTTTAATTTTAAAAATTTGCAACCGTTATGGGCGAAAGAGAATTATCGTAAAGGGTGTAAATATCCTTACAAATTAGCATAATAACAAAAATTCGCATTATTCTTTGAGTAACAAACAAACTGGAGATATGAAATGACAGAAGCAAAAAGTGATATAACAACATTGTCTGCAACACTAATGATTGATAAAACTGAATTTGATTCACATATAATCAATTATCCTCAATGTCCACAGTGTAGTAGTAAACTTGTTCCAGCACGGCTTGCTGTAGATTATGGTATTACTGGTAAGCCGGAAGCTGTTTTGCACAAACAAGACGTTCGTGTCATAGAAGAATTTACCATTTGGATGTGCGAACGAGGGTGTAGCACAAATAACTTGCTTAGAAAAAATATTGGTGATCCCATTTCGGTCATGTATACAAACAAACAAAAAGGAGATATGAAATGAAGTTCACGAACAAGCATCACCTCCCTGCCCCAGTTTGCAGAGCAATCGAATGGCAGGAGAAGTCTCACAACCCAGATTCTAACATCAGTTGTACTGGATTGATTGACGCACCTCTGCGTCAGTGGTTACGCAAGAAGTATTACGACTACTGTGTAGAAGACTATTCAGATAGGTTGTATGCTCTCTACGGTTCGGTAGCTCATTTTATTATGAAGACATTTGGAGTGGATGACGGCGAGCACGTCGAACGAGAAGCATTAGCTATGGTTGATGGTTGGAGAGTGTCTACCGCAATAGACTACCTGAAAACAGGTGATTGTTTATCTGACTATAAGATGACATCAGTTTGGTCGACTGCGGAAGGTGTAAAAATCGAGTGGGAGAATCAACTGAATGTCTGCTTGTGGTTGCTGAAGCATGACGAAAACGAGGAAGGTCGAGAGTTGGGCAACAGTATCAAGCGTCTTGAAATCTGTGCTCTCTTTCGTGATTGGGTTCCCAGCATAGCTGATAAGTTCCCAACCAGAGTTGCCGTACTTCCTGCGGTAGTATGGTCCGATGGATACGCTGAAGATTACATGCATAAACGAGTAAAGTTGCACCAAGAGGCTGTCAAAGACCTGTCAGTAATCCCTCCGATTTGTAGCGACCGCGAAAGATGGATGAAAGACTTTGCTGTGATGAAGGAAGGACGCAAGAACGCGATCAAAGCAAAAATAAAAACGAGGGAAGAAGCGGAAGAGTTGATGAATGATTTGGGTGGTGATTCAATCAGAGAAGCAGTGCCCAAAAGATGTTCAGAATATTGTGTTTTTTCTAAATGTGGATATTGCCCATGGTATGACCTCAAGACCAAAGAAACACGAATAGAGCCAGTGATGGCAGAAGTACCCAAGGTTGAAGTATGAAATATACAGAAAGCGGGAACAACGGAATATTGTTAAACGAAGTTCATATATCTTTTTCGTTCTTTGATATGGTGACGGCGAATTTTGATGCGGACGACAGAGAATACTTGAGCGACTGTAACGAATCGGATTCTATTGCAGATAAACTTTTGGGGTTAGAAAGGATAGCTCGCAGATTAGAACAACAACAATCAAAAAGGAAAAAAATAAATGTCAGCATATGAAATCGAAAGCAAACGACAAATTATAAACGTGAAAAAGGGACGACCTATCGCGTACCCATTCGATAAACTCACCGAGGTTGGCATGACGTTCTTCGTGCCTGAATCCATGAAGTCTTTTTCTGCAATATATGTAGCCACATATAGGCAGAACAAGCGTGGCAAGGCACGGTTCACGGCAAGCAAGGGTGTCAAAGGAGAGGAACGTGGGTATCGTGTGCAACGTGTGAAATAGTCTAAAATTATATTGGAGTACAATGAAACCCAAACTCGCACTCAGCGACAACATCATATCCAAGATGAGCGAAGCTGACCGTAAGGAATATGGTGTACTTTCCTTACAAGAACGGCGTGAGAAGCGTGATGTACGTGTGGAAAAGGAATTGCAGAAGCTCGTCGAGCGATGGCTACACTTGCAGGGCTATGCTCGAAGGTCGCCAATGGACATCACTTATATTAAGCCCAAGCGCGGGTGGCAGATTCACTTGCATAATGCTAAACGCAACCCGATATTGCTTGATGTCTTGCTCCTTGCAAATGATGGAAGATGGTGCGAATGGGAACTCAAGACATTGGACGGAAAATTTTCAAGCAAGGAACAAGAAATCTTGTGCACACATCACGGCAAACCAGTATTTCAAGATTTAGACAGCGTAATTGAGTATGTTACAAATTGGGAAACCAACAAAAAGGAGAATGACAGATGAAAGCATTACTAATCATAGGTGTGACACTCGGCATATTTGCAATCCTATTATGGATTATCAGCATGTGGCGAGGAGTGTGGAAAATAGCTCGTGCGTGGTTCAAGAGAACAAGTGAATTTTGGTGTGTATTAGGTGTTTTCGCAATTATGTTTTGTGTGGTAGCGTTATTGTCTGGCTTGACAATAGGCATTTTTTATGGCGTTACAGCTACAGCTCAAACATGGAAGAACGCCAACTCGGTGACAAATCTCGCAGCACAATTCAAAGCGTATGAAACATCCAAGCAGAATTCGTATTCACGATAACAACCCAGAAGGAGAAATATGAAAGCATTACTAATCGGATTGAGCTTGGCGACACTGTGCGGGACGGCGGGTGTTACAAATGAACTCGCAACATTAGAAAGCCAAGCACTTAAAGCTGTGGATTTATCGCGGTATTTTTCCGGTGGTGGCTGGACAACCAACACCATAAACCAAATGACACCAGCTGACCATATCGTTGCCATGCGAAATGACGGCAACCTGGACGCAGTAATCAAATTGTTGGCTGACAGTGGTGATATTCGCAGGGTGCTTGGGAGTAATCAGAGTGATAGACGACCTGGAGGAGGTGGAGGTAGCTCATATACTAGAGAGGATATAATGAAAAACTGGGATATATTCTTGAATAATAACCACCAGAAAGGACGCAAATGAAAGCGAATGATGTTAAAACAATATATGAACAAGCACTTCACAAATGGGGATACAGCGCACAGATGCTAATGGCAATAGAAGAATGTAGCGAACTGATTAAAGCCATTTGCTCAAGTTTCCGAGGAAGATCGGTAAATGTTGCGGAAGAGATTGCAGACGTGGAAAATTTGCTGAATGCTTCCGCGTACTGCGACCTGACGGCGTACTGATCTTCAAATGGTGCGAAGTTGAAGTGCCAGTATCGCAGATTATCGCGCTAACGCCAGAGCGGCCGCTATTCGGACACCGTAGCGGAAAGCAACAGAAGACGCACTGGATCGCATTTATGAAACCGAACGGTAATGGCAGGAAAGGAACAAAATGAATAAACTACAGATAAAAAAATACATTATGACACACGATGAATGTAAAAAGAAATTGAATGGCGTTTGTACCGGATGTGGACGCCCTGTTGAACTGATGGAAACAGTAGATAACGCAGGAAATTCTACATGGTGGGGTGGTTGTCATCATTGCTCTAAGCTATGCTGGGGCGTACCAATTGAACGATACAAAGTTGCAAGGGCACTTGTTTGCAAGCATAAAGAGATATACTATTCATATCTTGGTGGTTTCCCTAATGATGGAAGTTGGCGAGATAAAAGACACTGGTTGCTTGCAAATATATCAGGAATATGCGGGCTTATTGCACGAGTTGAATGTGAACAACAACGACAACACGCCCGAATAGCAAATCACGCCCAGAACCATGGCAAAACAGTACCATTTCAGCGATGTAGGAGAGTAGAAAAATAACCTCATAATATCCATTGACATGTATGTACATATATGTTACATTTATATTGAGAATAGTATGAATGAAAGGTGGTGATGATGTTATTAAAGCAACGGCATGTTTGTATGGAAGTAGAGTCTTATTAAGGATGTACTGCGAGAATTGCAAGGAAGAAGCATTTGTTATCAATGGGGAATATCAGTGTTGTGATGGAAAAGCAGAAATCCCAAATATCATTGATCTAAAAAGAATATGTGGCGGAGCAACCAGAAGAACAAATGCTCGAAAAATAAAGACATTAGAGAGACAAGATTATAAGTGTATTTATTGTGGAAGTGATTTGCCAGGATTAGAGTGGAACGAAAGAAAGCAAAAGTACATACCAACGAAGTATCATGTAGACCATTTTGTTCCTTGGATATATTCACAAAACAATGATGATGACAATCTTGTTGCGAGTTGTGCGCTTTGCAATCTTTTAAAGAGTGATAAATACTTTCCAACAATCGAGTCAGCGAGAGTTTACATCTTGGAACAAAGGAAGAAAAGACATGAAAAAGAAACAATATAAAGAATGCGACAACTGTGGAAAGAAATTCCTTATGCGTAATTATAATCAGAGATATTGTTCAAACGAGTGTCGTGAGGAAATTCACAACGAATTCAAAGCCAGGGCCGTTCAACATTATAGGAAGTATTTGAAGCAAATCCCGTAAGCCCGTCAGAGGGCAAATAGACGGCTTGTGGAGGATATTGAGCAAATGAAACCAAAATTGGCACTTAGCGATAACATCATAGCCCTTATGTCGCCTGCACAGAGGAAAGAGTGTGGTGTGATCACGCTGGAAGAGCGTATATCTAAAATCAATATACGTACAGAGAAGGAATTGCAGAATATAGTCGAAAATTGGTTGCATTTGCGTGGCTATTTTCGACGATCTACAGTTGACATAAACCCTATCAAGCCCGAACATGGGTGGCAAATACATCTGCACAGGACTAAACGTAACCCCATTTTGCTTGATATACTGCTCCTCGGAAATGACGGACGTTATTTAGAGTTCGAGTTAAAACGCAAGGGCGGCAAGTGGTCCAGTATTGAGCAAAAAACATTGTGCGAAGATCACTGCAAGCCAAAATTCGAGTCATTAGAGGAAGTAATCAAGTGCGTGGAGGATTGGGAAAACCAGAAAGGATAATAAAATGCAAGACTTGTTGAAATTAAAAGAAGCATGTAACGCTGACAGCCTCAGCGTATTTATTGGAAGGGATGATATTATTCGTATCACAGCAACAAGAGAAAAAAGTGGGTTATCATTAAACAAGATGATCAGTGCAAAGAAGTTAAGTGATAGCATTTTGACTGTGTATAATAATTTGTTTATTTTGATGGACGAGTTCACTGACACAAATATATCAGTGGTTGAACCCAGCGGAAAGGATAACGTGAATGGCTAAACAACGAACCAAATGGATATGGAATGTTGTTGGTAGAAGGGGTACATACATTCGTGTTGGATGGATTTACAACAAGAACAGAGGCGTACCAGATGATAAGATACGAGCGCAGATACATAGTGCTACCTGTGATTTAGATTTTAACATGCGATTGGATGAAGCCTCTGGATTGTCGGCTGGTATCAATAAAGTAATTTGCTTGGAGACTCTTGCAAAACAAATTATCGTGAAAAAATAATGGAAAAACATCAGTAATAAAATATATTCAGAACGTCTTTTGCGTAACGCGCGAATTATATTCGCAAGAGGTGATTCTCTCAAGTGGTTTGCGAGGGAAATGGGAGTTTCATATATTGGATTGTGTAGAAAACTGAAGATAAGAAAGGAGAAATAATTATGCCGGTTCCACGAAAAGGTGAACCACATAAAAAGTTTGTGTCAAGGTGTATCCGTGTCAGACATGTAGCAGTTTGCAACAGTATGTACAAGAAACGAAGGAGAATAAATGAAAGCATTAACCAAAATTGACATTACGCCAGAAACAATAATCATTTCGATTGATAAAGAAACCGTGCTAGATACAGATGGTGCGCCGACAACTCATCATGTATTGGAGGAGTTTATTTTTTCTCGTCTAGACCAAACGTTGACAGTAGAGAATGTGGTAAAACTATTAAACAAGGAAAGTCTTTGTAGCAAGTTTGCAGAATGGTAATAACATGAAACGTAAACTTTTAATCAGGCAAGCTGATAGGTTGTGGAGCAAAATAATTGCCTACGATTTCAACCAGAGATGTGTTCTTTGTGGCGAACCTGGCACAGACGCACACCATTGGGCGTTCGGACGCAGCACTCTCATGTATAGGTGGAACATTATGAACGGTGTGTATATGTGTCGCAAGTGTCACGATGAAGCGGAAAGGTATCCATTAATGACTAAACTTAGAATTCAAAGACGTTCTGCGAATCACTATGAATGGTTTAATGCGTTGCCACCATTGGAAGTTAAGCCAATGCCAGACATGGACATACGAGATATTTACGTTGGATTAAGAAACCATGCTAAAAAACGTAACCTACCGATAGAGGATTAAAAGTTGTGTTCGTATGGGATTACAAGGGTTTCTTCTGATTCTTCTTTATACTGACTTCGTGTTCTGAATATGGTTTGCATTACCTTTTCCCATAGATTGTATGTTTGTTGTTGAGGATAATATTCTTCCATCCAGTCTGGTATGACTCCAGTTTTCAACATCAACTCTTGAACCGCCACCCTGAACCAGTTCGCCGAACGTGTTGTGTACCCTTGCCTGTTCAATGTTTCTGAATGGTCAAGCAACGCAAACAACCATTGTCCTACCGCAAAATACTGCAAAAAGTATGTCTTACCTCTATCTAATGAATTCGCTAAATTCTGCGCCATCAATTCATTAGACTTCTTTATATACTCTTCGTCACCAGTAGCCATCCCTGTATAATAATACCTATACGCAGTAAACATATCGGCAGTCCCCAGCACTGTCAACTCCGCAAGGTTCTTAATTGATTCGAGTACCTGCGCTGGCATCTCACCTTTACGTAACATCCTGTTTATTATGTGAATAGGAGTTGCAAGTGTATTCAACCCGCCCAAGTCGCTCGGCTGATAAGGTCCAACCTTGAACCACCCCAACGCATTACGCCAAAAACTGTGCGCCATGCTTTCGTTATCTTCTTTCGGGTCCCAGCGTCCAGTGAAAAAGCGATACAACGAATTAGATAAACCGTAAAGAACTGCTACAGTAACTATAGTTTTTACGCTGTTTATACGTTGTCTATGTAGCCCAAGTGGAGTTGATTCATCAGCAAGCCAATCTTTTCCAGTCAGTGCTTTGTAATCACGCCACCACATTTGAGACAACCCGCGCCACCATTTTGTGTACTGCATCAGATGCTTTCCAAGCGGAGTTTGTTCAATGAGTGAAGCTAACTTTCTGTCATATCTGAAGTTTCCTATTGTAGTATGAGTTTCAGAGAGGTACGTACACGCGTCAATGAGTTGTCCGGCTTCAAGCATTCTTGCGAATGTTACTTGTTCGTAGGGACGAAGCCTATTCAAACGCAGTGGTGCTTTTAATTGAGCATAGCTTAATTTCCGGTCTATGATAAAGTCTTTCGACTTCCGCATCCATTCAATCCAGTTGGTTATCCTGTTGGCTGAGTCGGCACTCATAACCATCTCGGCATGTTGATCGCCACCAACCCATGGAAGAGAATTAACCCAACGAAGCAACGCGCTGTCAGTAAGCAAATGTCCAGCAATAAGAATAGGTTTTCTCCAGCCTTCGTCTTCCCAACTATCCAGATTTGACATACCTTGTGCTGCATATTCACGCCCTATTTGCCTGCCAATCAATGTCATTTGGTCGAGGCTGTTCAATACGCGTTCTGAATCATCAGGAAACATCTTCTTGATTTCAGCATCAACACGAGGACGCATCTGTTTATATGGCAAGAACTCCCATAGTTTGAAATACCGTGGGTCGTCAGGACCAGCTATCAATCGCTGTGGCGGCTCTTTGAAAAATGTCTTTAGTGCGATGGCAAGCCACAAATTACCACGTGCTCTGTAAATTATCCTCTCCCATACATTAGGCGGAGGACTCATTCCCATCATGTTGGAATACCACTGTCCCAATAGTTTTTGCGTGTACTTGTCTACTATCGGCAATCCAGTTTCTACATCTTTGGAACGCTGGTTAGCCCACCGACCATCAAGGTGGCGACCTGTAACAAGTTTGGCGTTTATGTTGTCAAGTGGTGGACCAAGGAAAAAGTTTATCTCTTGACGATTGATATGATTCAATAAACGTATTACGGGATTATCTAAAGCCAAGAGGTCAAGGGGCGTACTATCCTTGCGTACATTGAGTGCAGCTTGAGCACGTTTTGGCATCGACCTGTTATCTTTATAATTTTCAACTACACTCTTCCCCATTATAACCCTATCATCAACTCCAAATGCTTTAGGCACGTTGTGTGGTAAGTAGTTTTTTAGAAGAAGCTCATCTGAATCTTTAGATGCGAAGAATTTTTCAAGAGCGATAGTATAAGCATTGACTGGATTTTCGACAGTACCATCTTTAATAGTCTTTAAGTAAATCTTACGCAAGGGTCGAAGAACTTTGAGTTGGGGACCAGTCCATTCGGATTTTTGAATTAGCCCCTTCACGCAGAAATTATCAGTACGAAGCCACCTAGTTTGTGCATCAGTATGTATCTTTCTCCAAGTTACAAGATAGGCAACTACCTTTTGCCAATGTGGGTCAATTTTATCCCATCCTTCTCCTGTATCAAGATATGTTTGAACGGCAAGTTGCTGCACTTGTGGCATTAAGTGAATGTCTTCCACACTTGAGTCTATGCCCTTCGCTGCCAATCCTTCGTATCGAGCGTTGAGTAGCTGGTCCTGAACTTTCCTGTTTCTTTCTATCTGTCGTCCCGCTTCGTGAACGCCAGGTTCACCAGTAGTACGTTCAATTTCTCCAAGAAGCACTGGTGCTACATCCAAAAATAGTGCTTGTAATGGATTGAGTTTGAAAGTAACATCTTCCTTTCGTCTTGCTTCCAATTCTTTTTTATAATTAGCAATTTCTTGTGTCGCAGGTCCAATTACTCCAAGAGTAGGTGCTACTGCACCTCGTTCCCTCATTTTCTCGGTTTCACCTATGCGCCCTTTGTCCTGAGCAATCATCAAGTTGCGTTCGGTTTCGGGGTTAATGTTTCGCATCTCATCAATCGCATTCATAACAGACGCTACGATTTCCTGTGGTCTTGATATGAGCACAGGCAACACATCGTTAATCCTTGCAAGTTCATCAGCAGTCATGTCTGATTT
>Ga0307928_10002932_pt1 | contig 13037 bp, 10 predicted proteins | sample AceLakmetagen232_FD_201815 | JGI IMG/M metagenome (GOLD analysis project Ga0307928, IMG submission 201815) | Saline water microbial communities from Ace Lake, Antarctica - #232 | ecosystem: Environmental > Aquatic > Non-marine Saline and Alkaline > Saline | place: Antarctica: Ace Lake... | reverse complement strand
TGTAATAAGGAGTATATAGTATGGCCGAAGATAAAAACGTTGTTGAAGAAATAAGCTTAGATAAACAACCAAAGAAAAAAATTAAGAAAAAATCCACTAAACTTAATAAAACAATACGTTTTTTCCTAGGTGTCGTTCTAGTTTTGGCTATTGGATATGGAATATTTAATTATGTTCCATTTATAGCAAAGTATGACCATTACGTAATAGCCACTGGCAGTATGGAACCGGTTATTAGTGTAAGAGATATTGTCATTATTGATTCCTCAACTACTATTGATGAAATAGAAGTTGGAGAAATAATTGCTTTCAATGTAGACCTTAATCTTGATGGGGTTGATGAGATAGTCGTCCATTATCTTTATTCTGTAGAAGAAATTGACGGTGAGTTAGTTATAAAAACTAAACCAGAGATTAGTAATCAAGTAGATGAGTGGGATTTAACAGAAGATGATATTCTTGGTAAACATGTTATGACTATTAGAAAACTTGGAGGATTCCTATTATTTGCATCCTCAACTATAGGTAAAATAGTACTCGTTTTTGATGTCTTAGTAATATATGTGATTATCGAATTCCTTGCTGATCCAAAAAAAGAGAAAAAAAACGAAGAAAAAAATTGTAATGAAACAGAAAAAACAGAAGAATAAATTTTCTTCTGTTTTCTATCGCTTTTAATGGCTTTTGTTTAAATTTTAGCATTTTTTTGTTAAAAAACACCATTAAGAGTTGAATTTACACACTTTTTGATGCAATCACTTGACAAATCCCCACGTCTAATATATACTTTATGTGTAAATAGCAAAACTAATGAAAGTTAGTGACGCAAAACTATAGGGCCTTCTTCGGATGGTTGCCAGTTGCCGTTGTCTTATATAAGACGAGGGCATTTTTTATTTTTCTAAGTGAATATTTCGAAATCATATCTAGATATTTATAAAAAATGCTACATTACTTTAAATTTAAAAAGTTATAATTAGCTATCTATGATTTTGGTCTACTTGATGAATTTTTACACTATATATAAACAAAGCCAAAGTCACAGTAATATTAGATTTTGGTTTTTTAAATTATATTAGAAGATTTATAAAATATTAAAAAATAGAAAATTTGGAGGATTTAATTATGAAAAAAAGAATTTTAGCTGTAATCGCATTAGTTTTATTATTTGGTGGAACAACATTAGCATTTGGTTATTGGGATAATTTGACTCCTGATGCAATTGGTGAAAAAGTTGTTGTCGGTGAAGGTGTTACATTAACTGTTCCCGCTGCTATTAATCCTACTGGACAACTAGTTCCTACTGGTGTTGTTATGAAAACTGGAGATGTTGATTCTTACGTATTGACTTATTCAGTATCTTTAGATAAAGCTACTTTAGCAAATTTAAATTTAGCTGTAACTATTAGTAACATTGAAATTGGTGGTATAACTACGTACAATGATGCAATTGATATAGTTGTTAGTGGAATTACTACTGTTAATAACACTGCTGGTGATGTTATAATTACTATTACATTTGATGGTGAACCAGCAGATTTAGCAGAATATACTGCAGTTGCTACAAAAGACATTACATTTGATATAACTTTTGTTGCTACAGTAGCTTAATAACAATTAATATAAAAACTAATAAAACAATATAGAAAACGGGGAAGCATTTGTTTCTCCGGTTTTCAATGATTCAGAGGAGGTGAGAAAATGACATTTAAAAACTTATTATCAAAAGTAATTGTACTTTTACTTTTTGTTATTTTCTTCGCTTCGACAACTACTCTAGCTTATTCATACTTTGATAACCTAGAAGAAACTGATAGTAGCTCAGTCGAAATTGGTGACTGGATGATAGCTATTACTACTACTCAAGAGTTTTATGATTTCGCTACCAAAACAGATAGTGTATCTGGAGATAGATACTATTTAGCAAATGATTTAGATTTCACTGGATTTACATGGGAACTTGATGCAACTAATAATGATGTTGTTTTTAAAGGCGTTTTAGATGGCGATGGTTATACCATAAGTAATTTAACAATGTACACAGATAGTTCTACTTACAAATTTTTTGGGATATTTCCTATTATAAACGGTGGAACAGTTAAAAATTTAGGATTAGACAATGTTGAAATAAGTTTAGGTTCTAATACTTTAGCTTCAGCTGAACTAGCTTCTGGATTAATTGCTGGAAAAATTTTAAATACTGCGACTATTAGTAATATTACAATTAATGATTGCGGAGTTAGAGCTACAAAAGGTACTGGTGCTGGTGGAGTTGTAGGATATGCGGCTGGTACTTCTTCAAATATAGTTATTAGTAATATTAAAGCAACTAATCTAAAAGTTTGGAATTTGAGTTCTAATGCTGGTGGAATTGTAGGACAAATTAACACAAATATTCCATCCATAATTATAAGCAACATTGATATTCAAGGTGATATTTTCTCAGAAGCTGCTGGAGCATATGCTGCGGGTGTGGCTGGTAAAGTTGAAGCCAATACAGGTTTAACAATTACAAATGCTATTATTGAAATAAATTCACAGAACACTCTAGAAACTAGCATAGGTTATCTTGATTATAATAACAAGTTCATTGGTGGTCTTATTGGAAATAACTTAGATGATAGCTCTTTACTTAATATAAGTGATACATTCTTCACTGGAAACTTAATAACAAGTTCTTCTAAAAGATCAATATACGTGGGTACTGCTATCGGTAGAAACCAAGCCACCTACACAATGACAAATTCATTTTATTCTATGGTTCAATTTAGGCATACTGATAATTCAATTTATTACACGCCTGATCCACTTGCTGAAGGAGTATTTTCTACTGTAGTAAATACAAGTTCAATGCCAAGCAACTCTTGGTGGAATACTTTTAGTTCTACTTTTGATAGTGGATTATGGGGTCAAGATGCGAATGGTAGATTATATTTAATTAGATAAAAAACAATAAATAATATAAACGATATCTTTTAAAAGGTATCGTTTTTTTAAATTAAATTTAAAATATAGACTTGCATTTATATATATAAAAATGGTATAGTATTAGTATCAAAGACAAACACGTACTTGATTTTTACGAATCTCGTATGAATGTTTGAGCTTGATAAAGCTAAAACCGGAGCAATCCGGCGACAGAAAACTATAGGGTCCCTCAGGGATTGCCAGTTACCTTTCTTAACATTCATATAGGAGTGATTCACGTGAGAGCAATAGTGATGTCTTTTTTTCTTTTGCTATTGGGTTTTTCCACAGTTTTCAGTTATAAATTGTGGGTTCAACAACCAGTTGAAGACCAGTTCGGTGAAGTAATCGCATTAAATAATAGTACGTCTATTATTCAATCTATTTCATTGCCCCAAGGTAAAACTCTAGTACCAAAAGACGCTATATTGGGCGCTAACAATGTTGACACATTGTACTACAATTACATAGTTGAAATTGAGGAAAACTATGATTTATCTGTATTTATAGATAAAGTGTTTTTCGAGAAAGACAATTTTGAATATCAGGATGAAGATAATCTTCTTGTTTTTGATTATGTTATTGAACATATCAGTGAAACTAAGATATCTTTAACTATCTTAGTTAGTTTGAATATGCCAGAAACCGAAGCACAGTACAACTTGATTTGTAATAGTAGTATATCTTTTCACTTACAACTAAGATAAAAGAAAAGCAATTAGTTTAAGCTAATTACTTTCACAATATACATATCTTTAACAAATATTTTAGCACCCCAAAAAGCTTTGAAAATAGTTCTCAATTATTTTCAAGGCTTTTTTATGAATATAATGTAATCAAATTTTTTTTTTGGTATAATACTTATATATTAGGAGGTTAAAAATGGATATCTTATTTGTATTGCTTCCATTTGTACTATTTTTAGTATCTTCATACTATTTTAATGTTAAGAAGATAGACGAAGAAAAAAGTTACATTATACTTATTTCATTTGTTGAGTCAGTTATTTCATATTTAATTGTTTTGGGTTTATTTTTAAATTTATATTTACCAGGACTTTTTCTTTGGATATTAAGCATATTAACAATAGCCATCCTATCTATTGTTATTGCAAAGTTAAGAAAAGAATCTGAGGATTATTGGGATTGGCGTATAGAGACTATCAAGAATAACATCTTGCTCTTTGTCAAAATATTGTTGCCATTTTATGCTTTTATGACAATATTTAGATATTTAAACGTATTTATTCAGTTATCTCTTTCTATAGTTATAACAGTCGCGATCCTATATTTATTCAAGTATATTAGAAAGGCTCTTACTAAACCTGTTGAAAAATTCTTTGAACAAATGAAATATGCTGAAAGATGGATTATAGGTATTTATCTAGTTTTTACTCTACTTTTGATTTATTCTATATTATTTGTAATACCAACTAAAAGTCTTGAGCAAAGTTTAAATCTATCTAACGATGTCGGATACTTTGAGATTGTAGGTAATGAACGAGATATGGAATTGGCTAATAACTTTAAACAAGAAGTTCTTCTTGAACTTGAAATCAAAGAAGACATATCGGGGTATTTTACTGATTATTTCCTTGATAATGATTACTTATATTTACAAACAAGTACTGACACCTTATATATTATCGATTTAAAAGATAATAGTATTATAAAAAATCAAAATTTATCAAATTATAACGTAGACCTCATTGACACAGATCTATTTAATTCTACTTATACTCACGATTTTGTATATTATGATGGTCAGTTACTGTTATTTAGTAAGAGTGGCGTTTATTTAATAGAAGATCTTGTAGCCACAAAAATAGCTCCTTACTCATTTTATACATCTAGTCCATTTTTGGATGAATCCCAAGAATTATATTTAATAGACAAAAAGAGCTCTACTGATTATGATATTTATAAATTTAATGGTACTTCATTTGATTTCATAAGAAGTGATTTTTCAGAAGTATATTATGTACATTCTTTTGAACTATATAAACGAGATGGTAGTTCACGCATCGCTATGTATGATTATAGTTTCAACGACGATAAAAGAATAGAATTTAACAAAAAAGAATTAAATAGTGGGGATATAAGGTTATATATTGATAATCAAGAAACAGATGAAACTTCTTTTTTCAATCATGTAGATATCCAAGAGTTTACATTTTTTAGTTCTATGAGTTCATATGTGTGTAATTATGATAGAGTAGATGGAAACTACCAGTTCCTTCAAATAGGCACTAATGGTAATTCTGATAAAAATATTATTAAGTTAATTCAACTCAATGAACAAACCGTTGATTTAAAACTTCCTTTTTATACACATTATGGTTTATTCGTTTTTGTTCCAATCTTAATAGGTTGCTGTTTTAATATTACTAATTATTATGGAAAAGAATTCACAATAGATATCAATAGCGAAGCATTTAATAAAGACACTAAAAAAGATAAATAAAAAAAAAAAAAAAAATAAAGCAATTAGTCTGAAAACTAATTGCTTTTTTACATTACATATTCTTAACTTAAAATGGTAATTCAAAGTTTAAGTCTAATAATTTGTTTACAGTAATAATATCCTTCTTAGAGGCTTCTGTTAAAGGAAGTCCTTTTTCTTTCCTAATTTGCCAGATATCATATTCTTTCTCACCAGCTGTATAGATTCTTTCTTCTCCAGGAGCTTTTCTACTATTTCTTAATTCTCTTAAGATATCTCCAGATGTTTTCTTGAATTCATCTAATCCCATAAATGCTTCTGTATCAATAGCTATGAAGAAATGACCTAAATGATAAGGTATTAATTTACCTTGATAATCTCTGCCAGATAACATTTTCATGAAATTACCGGCTTGTAGTGCGGCACTTAATATTTCAACTATAGTTGCGTATCCATATCCTTTATAACCAGCTAGTTCTTCGCCAATACCACCTAAAGGGGCAAGTGCAGCTTCGCCGTTGACTAAATCTTTTAGAATCTGATTACTATCGGTTTTTGGTAAACCATCTCTACCAACAACCATTCCCTTTGGCGTGTCTTTTCCAACTTTAGCAAAATACTCTATTTTCCCTCTTTGAGTAATTGAAGTAGCACAATCTAAGACAAAAGGAAATTCTTCATCAGTAGGTAGAGCAAAAGTTAAAGGATTGGTCCCTAACATATTTTCAACCCCAAATGTAGGTGCTATACTTGGTCTAGCATTAGTTCCAGTAATACCTATCATTCCAGCTTTACTTGCCATTGTCGCATAATATCCAGCTATTCCGTAATGAGTAGAATTTCTAACAGCTACCATTCCCATTCCATATTTTTTCGCTTTTTCTATAGCTAAATTCATTGCTTTTTTACTAACAACCATTCCCATTCCATCATTAGCATCTAAGACAGCTGTTGTTGGTGTTTCTTTTAACACATCTATTTTAGTAACTGGTTTTTGAATGTTCGCTTGAATTCTGTCAATATAGATAGGCTTAAATCTATTAACACCATGTGATTCAATTCCTCTTCTATCACTTTCCATTAAAACGTCTGCACATATATATGCATCTTCTTCAGGAACACCTACTTTTTTAAATGCTTCAACCATGAATTTTTCAATAAAATTCCATGTAACATAAGTTCTTTCTTCCATAATGTTCTCCTTTTTTTTGGTATATCTTAATGTATATAAACCTTATATTAAATATTGAGTGTTTATGCAGAGTAATAAGGTCTACATTTTTTTGTTTTTAACAATTGGTATTTTGTTCCTAGCTTCTTCAATTTCTCTTAAATCAAGATTTTGAATTATAACTCCTGGTTCTTCTTTCAATTCATTCAGGATTTCTCCTAAAGGATTTGTTACAATACTGTGTCCATAAATACAATATTCTCCAAAAGAATCGGTACTAGGACTACAACCTACAAAAAACAGCTGGTTATCAATGGCTCTAGCTCTAAAAGTTGTTTGCCAATGAAGTGGACCAGTATATGTATTAAAAGCTGCTGGAACAAAAATGACTTTAGCTCCTAATTTCATTAATTTGTCTGCTAATTCAGGAAATCGAATATCAAAACATATCATTACACCAATTTTACCAAATTCAGTATCAATAATACCAACTTCATTTCCATCATTAAATATATCTTTTTCACTGTAATGAATGCCATTAGGATAAGTGACTTCAAACAAGTGCATTTTGTCGTACCTATTGATTATTTTACCATCTCTATTTATTGTGAATGTAGTATTATATAGTAAATTATTATCTAATAAAGGAATACTACCACCAATTACATAAGTATTGTATTTTATTGCTAAATTCTTTAGAAAATTAATAACGTTACCTTTAATGGTCTGTTTATAATTTATGATATATTTAGACTCATAAGGTGTCATAAACATTTCTGGAAATACTAAAAAATCAGAATTTGATAAATCAAAATTCTTAAGTAGTTCTTTAATACCATTTAAAGTTAAATTTATTTGTTCATGAACCTTGTTTTGAACGACTACAATTTTCATTATATACCTCAAATATTATTATAACATTTTAATAAGATTTAGTTTCATAATATTGTAAGTATTCTATTTGTCTTTAAATAATGATATAATCTAGAATACAAACAGTTTAAATGGTATGTACTAAGGGAATATTTACAGGGGAGAAAAACATGAAGTGGAACATATTTAAACAATATTCTGGATTGACAAAATCTGCGTATGTATTGTTTTTTGCTAGGCTAGTTACATCAATGGGTTCTTTTATTTGGCCGATGTTAACGTTGATCATGAGTCTTAAGTTAGGATATTCAGAAATAGAAATTGCTAAAATATTTTTACTCATAGCCGTTGTTTTCTTACCGGGGGCTATTATTGGTGGTAAGCTGGCTGATAAATTTAATAAAAAGAAAATTATTATAATCTTTGATTTAATTACAGTAACATTTTTTATTCTTTGTTCATTAGTTGAACCAGGTAATTTAATGCTTATATTCTTCTGTATAGCCGGTTTGTTTGCAACTATGGAAGGACCTGCACATGAAGCTCTTGCTATCGAAGCTTCATTGCCTAAAGATAGAGACAAACTGTTTTCTTTAACTTATTTGGGATTTAATATTGGATTTATTATAGGTGCTGCTTTAGGTGGATTTATGATTACTAGTCATTTAAGTTTGGCATTTATCATAGATGGTACAACAACTTTAATGTCTACAATATTAATTATTATGTTTGTTGTTCCAATTAAACAAGAAGAAATTAAAGAAGAAGATAAAAATAAGTATGAAGAGGAAACTCATCATGATTCAGGCATTCATATATTAAGAAACAGAAAATCTATTTTGTATCAAATACTATTAGTAACTATTACTGCATTCATATATGATCAGTGGTCCTTTGTAATACCTTTACACATGGCAGATTTATTTGGGGATATAAACGGTCCGTTGTTTTATGGATTCGTTGCTAGTTTTAATGGATTTGTAGTTATTATAGCTACACCTCTATTAACATACTTTTTCAGAAAAATATTTGAAATACCAAAAATTATTACTGCATTAGTTTTATATGGAATATCTTTTGCCCTACTAATTAACGCGAATGAATTACCAATATTCTTTATATTTATTTTCTTATTTACAATAGGTGAAATTTTAAATTCTATTTCATTTAGTCCATTTTTATCAAGGAGAATTCCAGCTACTCATAGAGGAAGAATAAATTCTTATATTGGAATTTTCGCTTTCACAGGTATGATATTAGGAAAGTTACTAATTGGTACTTTAGCTGAGAAATTTGGTTTTAATATTGCATACTTATCGCTTGTTGTCTTTTCTGGGTTAGGCGCTATATTGACTTATTTCAATTATTTCTTAGATAAAAAACTCTTTCCCGATTTGTATAAAAAAATAGAAACTACAGTGAAGCCAGAGTAGTTTCTGGTTTTTTTATTACAAATCAAGTGGACTTACATATTTAGTAATTATTTATGATATAATATCAAACAAAAGGGAGACTCAATAATGATATATATTTTCTTGTTTATACCACTACTACTTTTTATGTTTACCTCTTATACACTTAACATAAGGAAAATAGTTGATGGAAAACTTTATATTATATTACTTTCTCTTTTGGAAGCAATATTGTCTTTCATAATTATTGTTTTGTTCTTTAATCAAGGATATTTACCTAAATTTTTATTTTGGTTTTTATTATTTTGTACAGTCCTTTTCGGCTTTCTAATCTTTTTCTTCGTACATAGAGATGATTCGGAACAATGGGATATTCAATTGGAAACTATTAAGAACAATATTCTGATATTTTTAAAAACATTATTACCATTATATTTTTTCTTAATAATGTTCAGATTTTGGAACCCTATATTACAAATCTTAACTGCAATTATATTTACATTCATATTAAATTTGATAGCCAAATTCATAAGAGGACTTTTAGCTGAACCAGTAAAAATGTTTTTCAGAAATTTAGGTATGTCAAGTATCCTAAAAGCTCTCTGGATATGGGTTGTAATTATAGTTATTGTAGTTTTCAATATTTTCTTTCAATTCCCTATTAACGCCACCAAATCATTTTTAAATTTGAATGATGATGCACCATATTTAGTTTATGATGAAATGCCAGTAGATATTCAAAATAACCTTAATCAAAAGAATATCTTTTCAATTGAATTACCAAATGATTTAGAAGGAGATATCCAAGATTATTATTACGATGATAATTATATATATTTGTATTCATTAAGAAGTGAATTACTAGTAATCAGCACTAACACCTCAGATGTTGTTTTCCAAACACAAATTGAAGGGGTTGTAGCGCAAAATGATGCAAATGTCTTTAAATATGATGAATACTATCAATATTTTGTTGAAGAAGATGACATATTAATATTATTTGATACCTATGGAATATATGAAGTAACCGAATCAAACGTTACTAAAGTACTTACAATATCAAGTAATTACTCAAAACATTATTCAGTTGATGGTATATTACACTTAGTAGAAAAAGTTGATGCATTTAATTTCAACATTTATCAATATAATAATGGTATATTTACATTAAGTGAAACAATTAATGTAAATGAAAAATCATATAATAATTTAGTAGTTATATCAGATGAATTGTTCGAAGTAACTGATTCATCCTTAATCCTTCACTCAGACAGTTTAGTTAACTTTCTTTACAAGGAAAATTATGAAAACGTTTATGATAGTGAAAACAAAATAATGTATTATAGCATCTTCTTGAACGCAATAGCTAATCCACAAGAAGTTTCTGAAACAAAAACAATATATGAAAAAGTAACAGTTTCAGGAGAAGTAAGCAATATAACATTAAATGATAAACATAGTACTAAAATGGTTGTATACAACGATGGAATATTTGTTTCAGGATTAGATAGTTTTGAAATAATTGGTGAGAATTTTGAGTTCACTACATTTTTTAATCATATTAAATTACAATCATTCCTTAAATCTAATAAATTTAGAACTACCAATTATACACAGTTCAGTATAATTGATGAAGATAATATAGAGTTTTTACAAGAACAAAGAAGCAATAATAAAATATCCATACAAATCAATTTATTAGTAGAAGAAAAGAATCCACTGAGTTTACCATTTTATACTCATTATGGATTCTTAACTATAATTCCAATATTATTCGGTTGTATATTTCAATTAACTGATTATAAAAAATCAATTTATATATTAAGCTTTAAAACTCAAATTAATAACAAAAAAGAAGGCTAAATTTGAGACCACTGAAAAAGTAATGAATAAAAAGTTTATGATATCAAAACGATATTGTAGACTTTTTTTATTTAAGTAAAACGTGTATAAATTGAAAGAAATTATTCTTCATAAATCCCTATATTGCGCTGTTAAAAGCTCTTTAAATATAGTATAATATAGGTATGAGTAGGTGATTTTATGTTAAAAAAACAAACACAAATGAAAATTAGTAAATTTAGCGAATTATATAATCTAATTATTCCAAAAGACAATATGTTAAAGCGGATTTTAGATATAGTTGACTTTGAATTTGTCTATGATGAACTAAAGGATAAATATAGTGCGACTATGGGACGCACTGCGATAGATCCAATCATGATGTTTAAATATTTACTACTAAAACAAATCTACACATTATCTGATGTAGGATTAGTTGAAAGAGCCTATGTCGATATGTCATTTAAATACTTCTTGGGATTATCACCGGAAGAAAATGTGATTGATTCAACTTCTTTAACGAAGTTCAGAAGACAAAGACTAAAAGATATAAATATTCTAGTTCTATTAATTAATAAAACTGTAGCTATTGCTAAAGAAAGAGGCATTATAAAAAGTAACACAATTATTGTTGACTCTACACATACGAAAGCCAGATATAATCAAAAATCACCTAGACAGTTCTTTCAAGAAAAAACTAAAAAATTACGTCATAAAATATATAAAATTGATGAAACATTTAATCAAAAAACTCCAAAAAAACCGAGTAATGGTATTTTGGAGGATGAAATTTCTTATACTAAAAAACTCATTAGTACAATTAGGAAGGAAGATAATATTATTTGCTTTCCTCATATCAGAGAAGATGTTGATTTACTAGATGAATTAGTTGAAGATCATATCTATGAACTTCAACTATCCAAAGATGAAGACGCTAAAGTAGGACATAAAACTGCTGATACTGCTTTCTTTGGTTATAAAACACATATTGCTATGACTGAAGAAAGAATCATTACCGCTGCGGTTGTTACTACTGGTGAAAAACATGATGGTAAACAATTAGTTGAACTTGTAAATCAATCTAAAGATGCTGGTATTAATGTTGATGAAGTAATTGGTGATGCTGCTTATTCTGAAAAAGATAATATTGAATTTACAAAGAATCAAGATATTAAATTAATCTCTAAATTAAGTAGAGTAGTTTCTCAAGGAATTCAAAGAAAAGAAAAAGGCTTCTATTTCAATAAGGACGCTGATATGTACGTTTGTCCGAACGGTCATCTTGCAATTAAAAAAGCAAATACAAGACCTAAAAAGCATAAAATTGATGGTAAGGGTACTGTTGAAACGTATTTCTTTGATATTGAAAAGTGTAAAATTTGTCCTTATAAAAATGGTTGTTATAAAGATGGCGCTAAAACAAAATCTTATTCTATTTCTATAAGATCTAATACCCATCAAGCTCATCTTGAGTTTCAAAACTCAGACTATTTTAAAACCCGAGCTAGAGAACGGTATAAAATTGAGGCTAAGAATGCTGAACTCAAACATAGTCATGGATTCGATATTGCGAACTCCCATGGCCTTTTAGGTATGAACCTTCAAGCCGCAACTTCAATCTTTGTAGTAAATCTTAAAAGAATTATCAAGTTATCGTAGTAGTTTCTTCGCTTTTTCATTCGAATATACCAAAATTATATAAAAAAATGATAATATCTCTCATTCGAAATATTATCATTTATATTTAGTATACTTTTTCAGTGGCCTCCATTTTTGACTTCTTTTTTGTTTAGGAATATAATAATAAATAGAAAAAGACCGTTGTGTACTCAAAAAGGTATCACAATATATGAACGGAGAAATATATATGCTTTTTTTAACTGAATGGTATCAAAACCCAGAAGCTTTTAGAGAAATTTTAGAGGATATTTTAAATTCATATAATCAATTAGATGTATTTATTATTATAATTCAAATCCTTATAGCTATTTTGGTTCCTAGTGCTATATTATTTTTTACTTTAAAAAACAGTAAAAAATTACATCAAGAAAATATTATCGAATCTAACAAAAAACATGAAGAGATTCTTGATAGAACCATATCATATTATGAAAGTCAAGTTTTACTAGCAAAAACCCACCATGAAGCACAAATGAAAGTATTGAAAATAAATACTGACAAATCAAATATGATTAGAATTATGTTAATTATATATGAATTTTTGACCGAATTTAGAGTAATGTCATTTTCTATAACTAACAAAGTAACTAAAAGTAGCTTGTTTGAAGTATTAAAAAAAGCCAATACTTTCAATATGACTTTTATACCAT
>Ga0307928_10002930_pt1 | contig 13043 bp, 10 predicted proteins | sample AceLakmetagen232_FD_201815 | JGI IMG/M metagenome (GOLD analysis project Ga0307928, IMG submission 201815) | Saline water microbial communities from Ace Lake, Antarctica - #232 | ecosystem: Environmental > Aquatic > Non-marine Saline and Alkaline > Saline | place: Antarctica: Ace Lake... | reverse complement strand
CCGTTGGAATACTTAATTATTTTATAAAACCAATATTAAAAATATTCTTTTTTCCACTTCGACTATTGACTTTAGGTTTATTTGGGTTAGTAATAAATATCGGGATAACATGGCTAATAGTATATGTACTATTCCCCATTAACATCCAATTAAACGGATTATTTAACTTATTAGAATTAACATTAGTAATCTGGATGATGAGCATGATCTCTTATTCAGTAACAAAAGATTAATATGAATATCGTACCAATAATACAAATCTTACAAATTATTGTCTCTCTACTATTAATTGTTTTAATCCTTATGCAACAAAGAGGCTCAGCAATGGGTTCTGCATTTGGACAAGATACAGGAGCATCCTTCGGAACAAAAAGAGGAATGCAAAAAACAATTTCTAGTGCTACAATAGTCTTAGCAGTGCTCTTTATTGCACTAGCTGTTCTAAATTTAATTATTTAAAAGTATATGAAAAATCCTTTTAAGAAGTTTTCCTATCTAAGGAACATATTTAAAGTCTTGAACAAAAAACAAAGAATAATATTCTCTGCTTTGCTGGTTATATTCATTGGATCAACAATTAGTTTAGTTATGACCATATACTATGCATCTACTACTGAATTCCCCGCCTACGGAGGAAGCTTTAAAGAAGGTGTTGTTGGTCAGCCAAGATTTATTAATCCTGTTTATGGCGGTTCCAATGATGTTGATAGAGATTTAATCAACTTAATTTATTCTAGTTTATTCAAATATGACATAACAGGGCAGATAGTTCCTGATTTAGTAGATAACTATTATTTAGAAGAAGGAGATAAAATATATAACGTAACAATAAAACAAGGAGTAAAATTTCATGATAACAATGAATTAACAGTAGATGATATTATATTCACTGTTAATACAATCCAAAATCCTGATTTTAAGAGTCCCCTCCAAGCAAGATGGCTAGAGGTAGAGACAGAAAAGATTTCTGAATATCAAATGAAGTTTATTCTGAAGAATCCATACCCAGGATTTTTAGAAACCTTAACAACAAAAATCTTACCATCACATATTTGGAAAGATATTTCTTCAGAAACCTTTCCTTTGTCATCTTACAATTATGAACCGATTGGTTCTGGCCCCTATAAATTAAAGTCTGTTAATATTCAAAAAGATGAAACTATTAATTCATTAGTTTTAACTAAAAATAATAAATATTACGCCAAACTCCCTTATATAAAAGAAATAAAATTCTTATTCTTTGATACTAAACAAGAACTCGTTAATGCTGGTAAAAATAATATCGTAGACTCCTTAGTCTCTAACCAGGTAAACGAACTATTTAAATTCAATAACACTTCATTCACTATTCCTAGGTATTATGCTCTATTCCTAAACACACATGAAAGCGAATTACTTAATAAAGAAGATTTAAGAATGGCTCTTCACTATGGAACAGATAAAAACAAGTTAATTGAAAACGTTCTCCATGGTGAAGGAAAGGTTGTAACTTCTCCTTTCCTTCCCGAAATATACTACCCAACAAAAACAAATGAAGAGACCTCATACAATCCACAAAAAGCTGAAGAATTATTAGCTTCTTCTGGATTAGCCAAACAAAATAATACTTGGGTTAAAGTAACTGATGCCCAAACAATGAACTTTAGAAGCACACTAGATGTAGGTTCTAGCGGTAGTACAGTAAGATATTTACAAGAATGCTTAGCTAACTTTGATGATATATATCCAGACGGAGAAATAACTAGTTATTTTGGACAAAAAACCAAAGAAGCTATTATTAAGTTACAAGAGAAATATTCAGATAGAATACTAACCCCTAATAATCTTACTGAAGGAAATGGTAAGGTTGGTCCTTCTACAAGAGAGGTATTAAATGAAATATGTATTATCGAACCAGGGAAAAGTACTTCATTTACAATAACAATAACAACCTCAGAAGATGAGCTATTAGTAGAAACCGCTAATGAGTTAAAAAACCAATGGGAAGCACTAGGAATACCTGTTGAAGTAGACTCTGTATCAATAACAGATCTAAAGCAAGATCGTATTAGAAATAGATCATATGATACTCTATTATTCGGACAAGTATTAGGAATTATTCCTGACCCCTTCCCTTTCTGGCATTCATCACAAAGATTTTATCCAGGATCCAACCTGTCTAGTTATAAGAATAAAGATGTAGATAAATTATTAGAAGAAGCTAGAATACAAAATGATCTAGGATTACGATATGCAAAACTACTAGAAGCACAGGACTATATCGAAGAAGATATGCCAGCCATATTCTTATTCAATCCTTATCTAAACTACTTTACTAAAGATAAAATAAAAGGTGTTCAATCTTTCTTGATAGCGGATACCTCTCATAGATTCATTGACATAGAAAATTGGTATGTAAATACCAAAAGAAGGTTGACAAAAGAAATTAAATAGACTATAAAGAAGATAGTTTCAACTACTCAGGGATGGGTAGGCTATGCAAATAGCTTTCTCTTTTCGGTTAAATATTGTTTTTAGAATGAAAAACGAATACTCCTCTTTATCGTCTCTTCTCAAAATATAACAATTAAGCCGAGGTGGCGGAATTGGCAGACGCGCTAGATTCAGATTCTAGTAAGGCAACTTGTGTGGGTTCAACTCCCACCCTCGGTACAAACATTAAATAAAAAATTAAAATATAATATGATAAACGATTTAAAAATAATCCCTCTAGGGGGACAAGAAGAAGTTGGTAGAAATATGACTGTTTTCGAATATGGAAACGACATAGTTCTCCTTGATATGGGCATGCAATTCCCTGAAGACGATATGCCAGGAATTGATTTTATTATTCCCAATATCAAATACCTAGAAAATAAAGAAAAAAAGATAAGAGCCGTAGTATTCACTCATGGTCATATGGATCATATCGGTGCAGCTCCTATTCTTTTAGAAAAATTAGGATACCCTCAAGTAATTGGGCTTCCTTTAACTATCGCCTTGATTAGAAAGAAAATGGAAGACATTAAAAAAGGATCTTCTAAATATCTTAAGGCAATAGAAATAAAAGATATCAAAGAAAGAATTAAATTAAATAGTTTTGAACTTGGATTTTTTGACGTAGAACACTCTATAATGGATTCATGTGGAATTACATTAAAAACTCCAGTAGGAACAGTAATCCATACGGGTGACTGGACACTTGGAACTGAGATAGGTAGCAATATCTCTTATGAACACTTATCTTCTTTACCAAAACCAACTATATTAATGATGGAATGTTTAGGTGCAGTAAATAGAAAACCTTTAAAAACCGAAGAAGAAATGTGGGTTAATCTAAGCCATGTTTTTAATAGTGCTCCTGGAAGAGTAATTGTAGCCACGTTTTCAAGCCAAGTTAAAAGAGTAAGAGATATTATTACTTATGCTCAAAAAGTAGGTAAAAAAGTAGCTGTTGATGGTTTTAGTATGAAACTAAATCTAAAGACTGCGCAGGAACTTGGATATGTTAAAGCAGCTAAAGATACTCTAATAGACATAAAAGATATAAATAAATATCCTGACAATAAGATTATTGTTATTGGAACTGGAGCTCAAGGAGAATCAAGAGCTGTTATGGCAAGAATCGTTACTGGAAATCATAGATTCATTAAATTAAAGAAAAAAGACACAGTTGTCTTCTCTTCTTCTATTATTCCAGGTAACGAAAGAACTATTCAAAGACTTAAAGATGATCTTTATAGACAATGTGATCATGTTATCCATAGCGAGATCATGGATATTCACGTTGGAGGACATAATAATGTAGATGCTATTAAAACAATCATCAAGCAAGTTAAACCAACATACCTATTACCTGTTTATGCTCATCATTATATGCTTAAAGAAGCAGCTAAGATAGCTATTGAAGATGGTTTTAATGAAAAGAATATATTTATTCTAGATAATGGTCACGTTATTAAATTTAACAAAGATAAAGCTCCGATGATAATGAAGACCAAAGTAGAGACTGATTACATTTTTATCGATGGCGTTGGTCACAATAACTTAGAGGCCATTGTTCTAAGGGACAGAAGAGCTTTAGCAGAAGATGGAATGTTTGTTATTGTTGCAACGGTAAATAGTAAGTCTGGAAAAATAATTAGTTCTCCAGATATCATATCAAGAGGATTTGTCCGCTTAGATACTTCTAAGGAATTGCTTTACCAAGCAAGGAAAAAAGCTGTAAATATTATTCAAGCAAGTACATCTAAAAATACTTCAGTAGATTGGAATTATATCAAGAAAAACTTGAAAAATAAGCTCGGAGACTTCTTTTATCAAAAAACAGGTCGCAGACCAATGATACTACCAGTAATCACTGAAGTATAATTGACCGGATATACCTTTTATGTTAAACTCACACCATGATTAAATCATACGAAACAACATATCTTATTACCTCAAGAGTTGATGAAGCAGGCGTTTTGTCAGTTATCAACCAAATTAAAGGAGATATAACCTCTCTTGAAGGAAAGATATTAAATGAAAGCCAAGTCAGACTAGCTGATTTAGGTTATCCTATAAAAGATGAAAATAAAGCTAATCTTTTCGAATTAGCTTTCGAGTTCGAAGGTTCTAAACTTGAGGAATTAACTAAGATATTCAAAGAGAATGATCAAGTCTTAAGATTCCTATTAAAGGAATTCATTCCAAGAAAAGCTGAACCAGTTAGATCGGAAATAAAAGAGAAAACTCAAAAAGTCGAACTTGAAGACATAGATAAAAAGATCGAAGAAATCTTCGAATCTGATAAAAAAGATGAATCTAAATAAAGTATTTTTATTGGGAAACTTAACAAGTGAACCCGAATTAAAAAATTTACCATCTGGTCAATCTGTTTGTACATTTGGAGTCGCTACAAATAGAGTTTGGACCAATAAAGAAACAGGTCAAAAGCAACAGGCTGCTGAATTCCACAACATCGTTGCATGGAGACATTTAGCTAATATTGCTGCTCAATACCTTAAGAAGGGTGGATTAGTATTCGTTGAAGGAAGACTAACAACAAGAAGCTGGGACGATGCTAGCGGAGTTAAGAAGTATAAGACTGAGATTGTCGCAGACAATATTCAATTAGGACCTCGAAACTCCTCTCCTCCGACAGCTACGGCAGCGTTTCCTAAAACAGAACCCAAAGAAGAAATTCCAACAATAGAAGAAGGTGAAGACATTAACATTGATGAAGTTCCATTCTAATAATATGAATTGTTATTTCTGTAAACAAAGAATAAAAGAGATTGATTTTAAAGACACAGATCAATTAAAAAAGTATATTACTAGTCTTGGTAAAATAAGATCTAGAAAGAATACTGGTCTTTGTCGTTTCCATCAAAGAAAGGTGGCTACTGGAGTTAAAAGAGCCAGACACCTAGGATTGCTTTCAGCAACCAAAAAATAATCAATATAGAAAAAACTGAGTCGTAAAACTCGGTTTTTTGTTTGACTAAGAAGTTCTGATAATATAGGGTGGAAATAAGGAGGTGGAGCACATTGAGAATAAGATGGGTAAGATTCCATGTATGTATTAACGGTCAGTGGAGACTTATTTATGGTGCTGAAAGATGGAATAATCTAAGACCAGAGCATCGAAAAAAACTCTTATCTAATAAGAGAAGCAAAAACATAGGAAATCATCCCGCATTTGGGTCTGGTATTTTCGATACAGGAATAACTCTCTCTGAATGGTCTAAAAAAAACGGCATGCATCTTGATTCGAGCCCCTCTCTGTAAATACAGACGAGGGGTTATTATTTTATATCTCGCTCATCTCAATACCCAAAAGAATATTTATTTCGCTATAATTAAACTTACGATTAATTGGCGTAGTTGGATGACAAAAATAATAATACTTACTATTCGTATATAATAATACACACCCAATATTACCCCAGACTCTATTGCTAGGATATTTACTTATCTTGCTTATTTCTGATATATAATGATCTTGTACTTTATATCTATTTAAGCCAATCGCTGCATACTTAAAAATTTCAGGTACTGGGCATTCTGATCTAATAATTAAAATAGTTTTATAATTTTTATAATTACTAAACTTCTTACTAGCATCTCTTGCATCATCCAATATTCTCTTATTCAATAAATTTAAATCTATTGAACTAGAAATCAAATCTAACTTAAAATCTGTACTATCGTCCTTGATCTCTATAGCTATTTTAAGATCATGATTCACTATATCAGCCTTCTTCCCTGTATTATTCTCATTATCACCATCAATCCATTTATTATTATTAAATGTCTTAATTAACCTACTCTTATATTCTGATTCAGTTTCCATTAAATTAAAACCGCTCCATAGGAGCGGCTAATAATTACTTCATCTTCTCTTTCAACTCTTTCTTAATCTCTTTAACGACCTGAGGATTAGCATTTAGAAATTCTTTAGCTCCTGGCATTCCTTGTCCCAACTTACCATCTCCATAACTAAACCAAGTTCCTGATTTTTTAATAATATCATAAGCTAATCCACCATTTATGACATCTGCAATATGTGAAATTCCTTCGTTATAATAAATATCAAATTCTGCTATCTTAAATGGAGCTGCCACCTTATTCTTAACAATTTTAGCCTTAATACGAGAACCAATAATATCTTCTCCTTGTTTGATTTGAGCCCTTCTTTGGAGTCTTATGCGCACTGATGCATAAAACTTAAGTGCAAGTCCTCCTGGGGTTGTTTCTGGGCTTCCAAACATGACTCCTATCTTCATTCTAGTCTGATTTAAAAAGATAATACAAGTATTTGATTTAGATGCGATGCCTGAGAGTTTTCTTAACCCTTGACTCATTAATCTAGCCTGTAAACCAATATGTTGATCTCCTATTTCTCCAGCAATTTCTCTTTTAGGTGTAAGTGCTGCGACTGAATCAACAATGATTAAATCTACTTGATTAGATCTTACTAAATGTTCTACTATTTGTAATCCTTGTTCTCCGGAATCAGGTTGAGAAATGAGTAATTCATCTACTTTTACTCCTAATTTTTTAGCATACTCTGGATCTAAGGCATGTTCTGCATCAATAAAGGCACAAATACCACCTGTTTTTTGTGCTTCTGCGATACAATGTAACGCCAAGGTACTTTTACCAGAACTTTCTGGTCCATAAATTTCGATAATTCTTCCTTTCGGAAGTCCGCCAACACCAAGAGCTGCATCTAAAAACATAGAGCCTGTCGGAATTGCATCAACATGAACAGGATGAACATCTTTTAGTCTCATTACAGCACCTTCTCCAAATTCTTTCTGTAATTCATCTAAGGTGTCTTGAAGTTTACCTGTTCGTATTTCTTTTGTAGATATTTTCTCCGTTTTTTGAGATATTTTTTCTTCTTCTTTTTCCATTTTTTTAAATTAATTCTTGTTCATCTTCATCTTCATCTTCAGGCTCTTCATCTACTCCGAGTTCGTAGCCTTGTTCTATTATTTTTTCAGTATCATAGAATACTTCTCTTGCCTTAGCCCCATCTGCCGGGCCGACAATACCTCTCTCTTCTAGCATATCTAATATCCTAGCAGCTCTAGCATATCCAATTCTTAATTTTCTCTGTAAGAAAGAAGCTGACGCCTTCTTTGTCTCTAATACAATAATCTTAGCTTCTTGATAAACAGGATCTGTCTCTGCCATAGCACCTGTAGCTGTAGTGCCCACCTTATCTATCCTCTCTAATTCAGATTTAATACTTAAATCTAATTCATCATCTTCATTTGCCTTATTATTCTTAACAATATATTCTACGGTCTTTTCAATATCTTTTGCAGATACATATCCTCCTTGAGCTCTTTTTGGTCTTGAATATTCTGCAGAAATAAATAGTAAATCTCCTGCACCCAATAACTTCTCGGCTCCTGATGCATCTAAAATAGTCCTAGAATCAACCATGCTTACTACTTGAAAAGCAACACGCGCAGTAACATTGGCCTTAATCAAACCAGTAATAACTTCTACTGATGGTCTTTGTGTAGCTAATATTAAATGAATACCAACTGCCCTAGCTTTTTGTGCTATTTTGACAATTCCTCCTTCAATTTCTTTACCTTTACTTGCCATTAAATCAGCCAACTCATCAATAATGAAAACAATATATGGCATTACCTTCTTATCTTTATCAGAAGAAATCTTTTCATTATATTCGTGAATATTTCTAACTCCAGCAGCAGCTAAAATATCAAACCTTCTTTCCATCTCATCTATAGACCACTTCAATGCTGTTAATGTTTTCTGCACATCATGAATAACTGGTCCTAATAAATGAGGAATATCTTGGTAAACTGAAAATTCTACTCTTTTAGGATCAACTAGAATAAACCTTAGTCTCTCTGGAGAGTTTCTATATAACAAACTTAAAATCATACTACTTAATGAAATGGTTTTACCCGCTCCTGTGGCTCCAGCAACTAACATATGAGGCATTCTAGCTAGGTCTGCATAGAAAGCCTTGCCCATTACATCTCTACCAATAGACAATAGCAAAGGAGAGCTCGATCCTTGATATTCTGCTTCGGCGAACATGCCCTTCATAGTGATAATAGCTCTCTTCTCATTTGGTACTTCAATGCCAACTAATGATTTCCCTGGTATAGGCGCTTCAATTCTAATTGGATGAGCAGCTAGTGCTAATGCTAAATTATTATTCAATGTAGTAATTTTAGATAGCTTAACTCCAGGTGCTGGCTTTAGGGTATATTGCGTAACAGTAGGCCCAACATACACACCTGACATTTGAACAGGAATACCAAAATTATCTAATGTCTTTTCAATGATTTCAGCGTTAGCCTTAGTATCTCCTCCTTGAGCCTTCCCCTTGTCATTTTCTAATAAAGTAATAGGAGGCAGTTTCCATGTGGTTTCTTCTGGTAGCCCTGGCCCAATTACTTTTTCTTCAATTTTCTGTTCTACTTTTTTATCTTTTTTAATAGTTTCTTTAGATTCTAATCTCTTAACTTCAAATTTAGGAGTAAATACTTTCCTAATTAAAGGTTTTTCCTTTTTAACTTCTTTAATATCTTCTTTTTCTTCTTTTTCTTCTTTTAGTTTCGGATTATACAAATAATGCCAAAAGATATATCCTGACACCGCCATTAAACCAATAAATATTATGCTAGACATCCATACTCTTATGAATTTAAATGGTAACCATGCAAACAAATTCCCTATTACTCCTCCTCCTCCAACATAGAATAAATGAAATCCAAATTCAGGAGATTTATTTAGATCTAAAACTCCCAAGAATCCACAGACTCCAATAATAAATAATATAATACCTACATTAATCCACCAATTATGTTTTTCTTTTTTAGAAAAAAATGTTAATCCAGCAACTACAAACACTATGGGTAGGAAATACAGTCCTCTCCCGAATAAAAGTCTTAATGCATCCATTAACCACTCTCCTGCAACACCTGATTGATTAAAAAAAGAAAGCAATATAAATATTGCTAAAATAATCCAAATAGTACCTAAAATCTTAGTTTTAATCGGACTTGGTATAGCGGGAGCCTTCTTCTCCCTTACCTTATCAAGAAAAGTCTTTTTTCTTCTCCTAGTAGTAGTTTTTCTCCTCTTTTTCGCCATAACGAGTACATTATAGCACTATTTTTTACCCTTGTAACCTGTTCCTACGGGGATAAGTTTACCAACAATAACATTTTCTTTAAGTCCTCTTAAAGGATCAACTTGCCCACTGATAGCGGCTTTTATCAATATCCTAGAAGTCTCCTCGAATGAGGCTGCTGATAAGAAACTATCTGTGCTTAAGGCTACTTTAGATATTCCTAAAACCATGTTTTGAGGAATGGCTAATTCTTTGCCCTTTTCTTTTAAGATTTCGTTCTCTTCATTAAATGTTGCTTTTTCTATAATCTGTCCTTCTGAGAATCTACTATCTCCTCTTCGTTTAACTCTTACTCTTGAGAACATTTGTCTTACAATAGTTTCAATGTGTTTATCATGAATACCCACTCCTTGAGAAGCATAAATTTTCTGGATCTCTTTTACAATATATATTGCGGTAGCATCAGGTCCACCTACTTTAAACAATTTCTTTAAATCTAAACTACCTTCACAAAGCTGTTTTCCAGCAAGAACATCATCCCCAACTTTAACCAAGAAAGTTCTTCCAGTTGGAATATCATAATCTACATTTTCTGTTTTAGTCTTGCTTGTTTTCTTCAAGCTCTTAATTTGAACTAATCCTTCTTCTACTTTTAGAATTTTGCCATCTCTTAGAGCGATTAAGGCTTCTCCCTTAGGAACTCTTCTTTCAAAGACTTCTTCTACTCTAGGTAAACCATGGGTAATATCTCCTCCAGAAGCAACACCACCACTGTGGAATGTTCTAAGAGTTAACTGTGTTCCTGGTTCTCCAATAGCTTGAGCAGCAACAATTCCAACAGCTTCACCTATATTGACCATTTCATTATGTCCTAAATCCCATCCATAACACTTTTTACAGATGCCTCTTTTAATCTTACAACTTAATGGTGATCTGACTTTTAATTGATCAATATCTGAATTATCAATCTCTCTAGCTTGCTCCCAATTAATTAGATCTCCTTTTTTAACTAATAATAATCCATCGATTTTCACATCTTCCAATACAGTTCTACCAACGATCTTAAATACAAAATCTTGTCCAACCTCACTAGAATCTCTCTTAGTAACTATAATACCTGCCTTATCCTTACAGTCTTCATCTGTTATATATAGATCATGTGCCACATCAATTAATCTTCTAGTAAGATAACCAGCTGTTGCTGTTCTAAGAGCTGTATCAGCAGTACCCTTTCTAGCTCCATGAGTAGAAATAAAATATTCTAAAATACCAAAACCTTCTTTAAATGAATGCTTAGCTGGGAATTCCATAATTTCTCCGGCAGGATTAATTACCAATCCTTTCATTCCAGCCATTTGCACTGGTTGTGCCCAACTTCCTCTAGCTCCTGCATCAATAGAAGTGAACACTATACCATCTTTTGGTAATGAAGCTGGCATTAATCTTTGTATTTCAGCTTTTGTTTTTTGCCATACTTCAATAACCTGAGATTTTCTTTCGTCTTCAGTCAATAGTCCTTTTTTAAAAAAATCACTAATCTTTGTAATCTCTGTTTCAGCTAATTCCATTAATGCTGGCTTTTCTTTTGGAATAACCAAGTCATCCATTCCCCAACTCAAACCAGATTGAGTAGCATATTCAAAACCTATACCTTTTATTTTATCTAAGGTCTGTGTAGCTACTTCATTAGGATAATTTTCAATTATCTGCCTTGCATAATCTTTAATCTTTTTAGAATCCATATGGTCATTCTGATATGCAAAATCTTCTGGCAATGCTTCGTTAAATATAAGTCTACCAAGTGTAGTCTCAGTTAGTACTTCATCAATCTCTACTCTAATCTTAGCTCTAAGATCAATGGCGCCTGCATCATATGCTAAAGATGCTTCATCTACACTTGAGAAAGCCTTCCCTTCTCCTTTAGCTCCTTCTTTTAGTGCAGTTAACCAATAACAACCAAGAATCATATCCTGTCTTGGACTAACAACAGATAAACCAGTAGCAGGTTTTAATAAATTTAAACCTGATAAGACTCTTTCTCTTGCTTCTTTTTGTGCTTCCTCTCCTAGTGGTACATAAACAGCCATTTGATCACCATCAAAATCAGCATTAAATGCCTCACAAACTAATGGATGAATTCTAATAGCATTTCCTTCTACCAATTTAGGTCTAAATCCTTGAATACCAAGTCTGTGTAGAGTAGGAGCACGATTTAATAATACTACCTTATCTTTAATAACCTCTTCTAATGACTCCCACACCTCTTCTATCCCTCTTTCAATTAAATTAGATGCTTGTCTCACATTGAATGCTATCTCTTTCTCTAAGAGCTTAGCACTAACAAATGGCTTAAATAATTCCAACGCCATCTTCTTAGGCAATCCACATTCTGAGAATATTAAATTAGGATCTCCAACAATAACGGATCTACCTGAATAATCTACTCTTTTACCAAGTAAATTCTGTCTAAATCTTCCTTGTTTTCCTTTCAACATATCTGCTAAAGATTTAAGCAGTCTTGTTTGTCCTGTAGAAGCAACTGTTGTATGTCCAGATCTCATTCCATTATCAATCAAAGCATCAACTGCTTCTTGCAACATTCTTTTTTCGTTTCTTAGAATAACTTCAGGAGCATTAATATCTAAAAGATATTTTAAACGATTGTTTCTATTGATAACTCTTCTATATAGATCGTTTAGATCAGAAGAAGCATATCTTCCACCATCCAATTGAACCATTGGTCTTAGTGCTGGTGGCAATACAGGTAAAACAGTTAAAAACATCCATTCTGGTCTAATCTTATTCTTATTCATATTCTTAAGAATAGTAGTTTTCCTCAACTGTTTCTTCTTCTCTGGGCCTGTTAACACCTCTTTGTTTTTTTCTCCTTGATCAGTTAATCTCTTTAAATCGAACTCTCTAAAAATATCTCTCAATGCTTCTGCTCCAGTTCCTGCTGTAAATGTTTGACCATACATAGTAGATAGTTCTATATACTCTACTTCAGTCAAAACATTGAATGGTTTGATTTGTTCTAAATCTTTAATAGCTCTATCTCTAGCTCTCTTCAATTTCTTCATGGTCTCCTTCTTGGCATCTTTTCCTTTTTCTTTATATTCTCTATCAATCTCACTAAGAATATTTTTCTTAGCCTTCTCATCAATATTTACAATTATATAAGCAGCAAAATAAACAATCTTTTCTAATTGCTGTGATGATAATTCCAAAAGACTTCCCATAACTGATGGAACACCTCTTAAAAACCAAATGTGACTAACAGGACATGCTAACTTAATATGCCCCATCCTTTCTCTCCTTACGGCTGACTTAGTTATTTCAACACCGCAACGATCACAAGTTAATCCTTTATATCTAATTCCTCTATATTTACCACAATAACATTGGTAATCTTTCTCAGGACCAAAAATCTTTTCACAAAACAAACCATCTT
>Ga0307928_10002929_pt1 | contig 13048 bp, 26 predicted proteins | sample AceLakmetagen232_FD_201815 | JGI IMG/M metagenome (GOLD analysis project Ga0307928, IMG submission 201815) | Saline water microbial communities from Ace Lake, Antarctica - #232 | ecosystem: Environmental > Aquatic > Non-marine Saline and Alkaline > Saline | place: Antarctica: Ace Lake... | reverse complement strand
GTCTATTAAACCCATCATTTTCAAATCTCTTAATGCTCTATTTATGACTGTACTTTGTTTCATTTTTTCTTCTTCCTCTGTCTCTCTCGCTTAGGTCGTGGGTGGTGATAGTGTTTTTATACTCCTTTCGTAGTCTTGCTTTTGTGGTATCGCTCTGCGTAGTTAACCATCATAACAGATACCATTTCATTTGTTATCCCAAATCTTTTACATTTATATAAATGATAGTTTTTTGTGTAAATATCCTGCATCGTTGCCTCATTTAATAGTCTTATATGCTCATCACTTATTTCCTCATAAATTACTTCTCTATCCTCAATAGATTCTTCATGTGTCTTGGTGCTATGGTATTCGCGCATAGCATTAAGAATTGATTTACCCAGCCTAATACCAAGCAATCCATTATCAGAACAATGCTTCATCATAATTTTCTTATCGGTAGTATCTCCCTTGTCGGGTTGTTGCTCAACCTGTCCGGCTGGCTCGTCTGTCACCTTTGAGGACTGAGCGTATTCAACTGCTTTTATTAATTGTTCATACTCATCTGGATTTTCAACAAACATATCAGAGTAAAACCCATGTTTCTCAAGTATATCTTCTGCACTTATTTTTTTCTCTCCCATCTCTATTTATTTATTTGGTTGTCTCTCATCCATTTAGCACCCTCTTTAAATCCTAACCATTCCCCTCTTTGATAACCATGCTTAGATGTAGGGTCGGCAATGTCACTAGCTTTATTCTCTATCTCTTCATCCGTTGGCTTCTGTTCGCTTTTTATATCAAAATATTCTTTTACACATTTCTCACACCATTGTGGTTCGGGAAAAGCAGAAATACTCCAATAAGTTTTACCACAAACATCACAATTTAAATGGTATGCTTGTAGTTTATCCTGTTCTGGTTGGGGTTGCTTAATAGAATCAAAATATTCTTTCATAGTTTTATCTAAAACAGCCTTATCCTTATCAGTTAATTTACATCCGTAAAATACTTTTGCCTCAGAAGGAGTTAGTTTTTCACCATTTTTAAAGACAGTTGTATTATTTCCATCTCTTGAGATAACATATACTCCGCATTCTTCATCCCCCTCTGGTGCTAGTTCGGAAATAACCTTTAGTAAATCTTGTTTGTTGCACCATGAAGATAAATGTTGTTGATCCTCATCAAATTTCCAATACGAATCTATCAATTCTATTATCCTCTCCCTGCTAATAACAGGATCGGGCTTCTGTGAGGCGTATTCTTCCATTAATTTTTCAACCCCATCTAAATCATAAGCTATATTGAGCTTTTCAAGGGATTTCCACGTTGGTAATTTACCCGTATCGGGGTTTTTACAATCTTTGATAATATGTTCTTTTGCTGTTTTCATGATTCAATGGGTGTTAGTTTTTTTTCATAATAGTAAAATATTTATTATCACAATGGTCGGGATATACTAAATACTTTCTGCCTTTGTGGTATATCTTAACTTCTGATGGTTCAATTTCCCCATCGCAATAACCTATCATATCGTTTTCGTCAGGATATGTTTTTTTACAAATTGCTAATACTTTTTTCATATCTCATTTAGTTAGTTGTTTAATTTTTTAATTATGGATAAAGTTCAATGGCCCTAATAACTTTTGAGACTTGGGTTTTAAGTTTTTTAACTTCTTTTTGCAGTTCAATAACGTCATTTTTTAATGCGTATGTGGTAGCTGATATTCTTTTTAAATCTTCAGGCATCATTGCTCCGATGAATAGTTCTTCTTCTTGGTTTTCCATCTTATTTGTTTTTAATTTTATATTTATGTAGTGCTGCCTGTTTTTATTTTACTGACTCCTTTTTTTATAGAAACATTAAAAATCTTATCTGCTGATTCCGTTAAAGCAGTCTCATGAGTGACCAAAATTATTTGTATCCCTAGTTTTTGACTTATTTCTTTTATCATAATACTTGCCTGTTCCTGATAATTTTTACTTAAAAATCTAAAAGGCTCGTCCAGAATAATTGTATTCCTAGTATGAGGAACATTCATACTCCACGAGGCTATTCTTAAAGCAAATGCCGCAACGTCTATTGCTCCCACACCACTAGCCTCAATCGGGTCTATTTCCATTTCATCCCGTACAAAAGTTAAATCACATTCCGTTTTATTTCTTCTTTGTATAAAATTAGCTTTTAATTCATACGGATCCGGGAACACGGACTCAAGAGCAAGGGAAGTAATATTACTAATGTGAAATTGTAATTTGGTTTGTGTTTCTAATCCTACAATTCGAATTATTTCTTTAGCTTTTTCATGCAGATGTAAAGATTTCCTAGCATCTCTAAATTCCTGCTTGATTTCTACCAAAGACTTCCTGACCTGGATTTTCTGCCCTTTAAGCCTTTCCAGATTATTTCTTAGTTCTGTTATACTCATCCTTTTTCTAATATAGTTATTAATTCCCCACTACCCTCAAAAGTAGCAATTCCTGATATTCCATCATACATAGGAATAGATAGGCTATGAGAGGTTAAATATATATCTCCTGTTATTTTCATATTACCGTGTTTAATTAAACAATTAAGCATTTTATTGTTTTCTAATAATAACATAGGATCAACTTCCCAATTTACCATATCAACATCTAAAGTCCACTGTTTACTTCCCTTATGATATGTAGGGTGGTAATCAATTTCATATATCTTTTTTCCTTTCTTATGCTTTTTAGTAAGGTTCTTTCTTTTACCATTCCATACTTTCGGAGGGTATAGTAAAGAAACATCAACTGGAGCTTGGTAAAAATTTAAAGCAAATAACCTACTATATCCAATTAACCTTTCTTCATCATAAATAAAAAGAATATCATTAGAATTAAATATAGATTCATCAATTGGTTTTATTATAGTTCCAAGTTTATCTGCTACATGTAACCTGTCAGAGACGTGACGTATTTCAGATTGTTCTATTCTATTTACAACTGCTATTGGTACAGCCACCACTACGGCAGCTCCAAATATACCTTTAAGAAAATTTCTACGTTTCATAACTATTACACATTATATTTTTCCTGCAGGTCTGCTACACCCTTTTCAATCTTATCTTCTATACCCTCAATTTCAGTACCCATTGTTTTGAGTTTCTTCTGAGCTTCTTCCACAGTTTTACAACCCCACTCATTTTCTAATTGGTTCATTAAGGCATTTTTTTGACCTATTAACTCAGACTTTTTTGTTTTAGCCTCGCCAATATCGTTTTTCAAGTCAAGTAAATCTTGTTCGTCTAGTTTTTTCATTTTCTGTTTTTTTAAGTGCAGTGTCAATTCTTTTTTCAAATTCTTCCCCGGTAATAGAATCAATGCAATAATAATCTAGTTCAATTGCATTTTGGTAAAAAGTTCCTACTCGTTTCAAATCCATTAATATTTGAATTATTAAGTCATAATTTTTCATGTGTATTTTTTTAACATTGTAATAGCAAATTTATAACTTTCAATTATAGGTGTAAGGTTCTTGACATGTGTTTCATGAAGTTCTTTATCAATTTTACCTTCTTTCACAGCTTTAAAAGAATGGTGTCTTGCACTCCATAATCTACTTAATTTTTCCTGTAAGAGTTCAATTGGAGTAATCATTTAATATACTTTAATAAATAATAAAGTTTCTTCTTTTGTTATACGCTTCTCCTTATAAAGGTCTCTTGCATAATCCCCCCGATACGTAGGATGCGTATTGCGTAGGAGTTCTATGGTTCCCATAGTTTCTACCCTGTCCTTTAATATTTTATTAACGGCAAGGACTGATTGTTTTAAAGTTTTTAGTATTTCCATTTCGTTGTTTTATATTGATAATTTTCCTAATTTTTTACCTCTGTATTCAGTTGCTTTTAAATTACCGCTCCGTACTTTATTAAGTCCCGAAAAGTCTTTTATAATGCCCACATATCCGGTTATAGTGTGACATCCTTCCCTTATTCCTATTGTTCTGATACCTATTAACTGTTCTTCTGGTAATAAATCCTCATTTAATTCTAAAACTAAAGGAATTAAAAGCTTTTCATTTTTCAATTGCTTGGTAAATTAGAGATTGCACTTCTTTTGATATGTCATTTTTAATAAAGCATTTTTTCAAGTTATCCTCAAAGTTCATATTAGACTCCCAATCACTCTGTAATTCTTCTACAAAGGCATCTATACGCTCATTCCTTTGCTCCTTGCTATCTATATGCTCCCTAGATATTACTCCCTCTTGTATAGGCAGGTAAACCTGTTCTACGGAGTTATCTTCTGCGTACCAGAGCCAAACACAGGGCTTGAAATCTATTTGAGCTGCAGATTGTCGTGTCAGGTTTCCTGTATTGACGAGTCTTCTACCTTTGTATTCTATGGTAAACGAGCAATGATTATCTCCTGTCACAATCAAATCGAATTGAGGATATTTCCTCAGTATACCTTCTGCCATACCTCCTGATGCTCCGGGAAATGGTTTTTGAAGATATGTGAGGTGATGCCAGACAAGAATATGATGTTCAGGCCACATTGTAATTCCTTTTATAAATTTTTCACTGAAAACAAGGAAAGAACTTTTTTCAGAATCAGGCTCTTGTCCAAAATGACACCCTTCTAACACTTTCACAATACCTGCTTGTCTTAAAGTATTGATTCCTGATTTATGTTCTAATTGAAGGTTGTGCTGGGGAAGGTCATGCTGCCCGAAAATAGTGTGAAACTCTTTAGGAAATAATTCAATACACTTTGATAATAACCAAGGACTAGGTTTCCAATGATGAAATAAATCACCGGCATGTAATACAGGGCAGTTATATTTCTTTTGTAGATCAGCAACAAATACAACGCTGTCCCATTGTTCTGTTTCCCAATCACCTTTAAAACAAGTAGGTACATCTTCTCTGAGGTGCCAATCACCCGTAAGTATGGCATCAGGTATTTTTATATTTCTAGTTCTTTTCATCATTCAGGTTTAATAAGTTGGATAAATGGCTTAATCTCTTCAAAAAATTGTTTAAAGTCAAGCCAGTCATCTTTAATAACATTTCCAATAGCTTGAATTTGAGTGAAATCCCCTTTTATTCTAATATATTTTCCTTTTAAGTCCTCCCATTTTTCAACTCCAACTACTGTAATTATTCTCATTATTAAAGACATTCCAGCAGCTGTTCCTATTCTTTTTATAAAAGTGTCTCCTTGATGAATAGGAGTATCTAAACTAAATCCCCCAGCTGCCTGCCCACTTCCTCCATAATCAAGATAAAGAGAGAATGTTAAAATTCCATGCTCTTCTATTCCTAACATAGTTCCTGTAATTAATGCATTTTTTGTTTCCATAATATAATTATTTTAATTTACTGCCACACAAAATACAAGTTGAGCCCATACCCTCTTTAAATTCAACTTCTAAGACGATAATAGAGTTTGTTAGCTTATCTATATATGTGTCTACCCCCTCCAGAGTAGTAAGTGCGTCAGAGAGCTTTATTTCATCATTCTCGGCAATATACAGCTTACTGTGCAACTCTAACAAATCACTTACAGGTTTTTCAAGTTCTGTTAATATTTGGAGTTTATCTGTTTCAGCTCCAATATCTGTAAAGTCATCTAACAATGACATTAAATCACCTTGTTGTTTAAATAACTTATCTTTATCAGCGTACAATATCAACAAGTTATTAACAGGCTTTTCAAGTCTTACTGTTTCTTCTAAGCCACTGATTCGAGGAGAAATTTCATTGATGCCATTTATCAATGATTCAAGTTTTGTCTCCTTCTGTAAAGTTGACAAATATCTCTTATCCAACTCTTCCAAAACCTCCACCTCAATCTCATACTTTTCCAGATAATCAAAACTCAGCAGTTCAATTTGTTTATCCTTTATCTGTTTAATGAGTCCGGTAGCCGGTTTATCTTTTACGGCTTCCTTACCTATTATAGAATTGAGTTGATTGATAGCACTATTAATATTCTGTAATCCTGTGTCGATCTGATCTAATTTAGCAACTTTGTTAAAATGACTGGCTACGTTTCCGGCAGTTTCAGATATGAGAAAAGGTTGATCTAACTGTCTTTGTAGATTAATTTCTGACATATTAAGAGCTTTCTGGATCTCCTCCGGTACTTCTGTGCGAAAAGCTTTAAAGTGAGAATCTCCTAATATGTATTCCTCTTCCTTATCCTTACTACGAACAATGTGAGCATCATCAGTAAAAAGTTCAACTGAGGTTTTACCTCCCCAATAACTCCTCATACTATTGCCCGTCGGCTTGTTCCATATTACCCACCTGAGTGCCCTGATAATAGCAGTCTTGCCTGAGTCAGATTCTCCAACAATTATATTGACCCCAGGATCGAAGTCAAGTACAGAGTCCTTATGACTTTGGTAATTTGATATATTGAGTTGTTTTATCACCTTCTCATCATTTTAAAAATTACACTTTCTTCACTTGCTACATGATACACTCCAAGAGAGTCTGCTACGGCTTCGTCAATATACTTAGTGCCTGTTCTCCATTTGTGTCCGTAGATACCGGCCATTGCTTCTATCATTTCATTTTTAGCTGCTGACAACTTTCCTAAAGCACATTTCTTGGCGTCTCCCTCTGAATAATACTCAATAGGTATATCAAGACACTCTGCCATTGTTTGAGTAATGCCAACTACTAAACCAATCATAACCGCAGCACTGGCATTTTGACTGCCGTGTGGAGATTCACTTAATATATATTGAACGTCGTATTGTTTTATTAAAGAGAGTAGTTTTCTGATTATTTCACTAGCTCTGCGTTGAGTGTCGTCGGACTTCCTGATCCTGCGTTTTTTGTGTTCAGGAGCAGTTTTAATACATCCGGAAGCATATATTTTACCAAACGGATCTAAGACAGCATACCCCCAACCAGTTAAACTAGGGTCGTTAGTGAGTATTGTAGCGACGGGTGTGGTTTTAGTTCGTTCCATTACTATTCTTTTTAATTAACAAGTCATAATAATGATCCGCGTCATCTAAGTATTCAACGGACCATTCTTCCAGTATAGTACCTACATCCCTTATTTTCTTAATAAGTTTGCATTGCCCTGTCGGAACCTGACACTTTACAGGATTTCCAAAGGCCATCACGATATCATTTGGCTGGTTCATATTCATCTTTTGTTTGTGCCTTTACCGGTTTTTCTAGTAGGAATACATCCCCCTCTACCCTCTTGTTCTCTTTTTCCTTTACCACTACCATCTCTTTTTGGTGTTCCTTTTGTTGCTGTCATAATTTCTATCTTTTTGGTTTACGTTCAATTTTGAATTTATTTTCTATACTCTCCCAAAGATCAATAACTTGTTCTCTGAGTTCTTTTTCTAATCCACCATCCTCTATCATTTTAATAGATTCTTCTATACCCTTTCCAAGCTTATTTTCTCCAAGAGTATAAACAGTGTTTGAAGTGTAGTCTTTTATGTATTGGAGATTTTGACGAATATCGTCAATCCCATAATCAAAAAGAATAGTTAACGGAGCAGTCCTTAAAGGTTTCCAAACACTACTTTTAACTACTTTAATTTCAATGTTAACTCCCATTGCTCGTTCAACTTCTTTTCCGTGTACAGTTATAGTTTTTGTGATGTACTTGAGAATTCTTGTGGTTAAACGAAGACTGGCATAAAATTTAATAGCGTGTCCCCCGGGACTTTCTTCTTTTTTACCAAATTTAGCAAAGGTATCCCGCAACTGATTTGAACAAGCTAACAAATAATTATTACTCTTTATCAAACGAGCAGCTTTCCGGAAACCCTCCGAAAATTCTTTCCCCCTTCTACCCCCCATTTTATCCCCCTCTTTCTTTTCCATTTCCATGTCCGTACTTAAAGCAGCTAATGAGTCGGCTATAATTCCATGAATCCGTTTATCATTTGGTTCAGGTTTCCACTCATCTATTGCTTTAAAAACTTGGGTAACGGTATCGGGTTGGTGGTAGTTTTTATCGTCTATGGATATCCCAAACATTTGAGAAAATTGGTGGTCTATTCTACTTTCAGGGTCATGGTATTGAACAAGCCCCCCTTTACGTTGAATATCCCCTCCGATTTCACAAAGGAGTGCTGATTTTCCACTACTTTCAGGTCCGAATACTTCCATAAATATTCCACCTGGTATCCCCCCACCACGAATTCGCCCTCCTGATATTGCCAAGTCAGACAAAGTACTTCCGGTGCTGATAATAGTCCCAAAATTACCTTCATACTCTTCCTTTTTTACTTTAGGGGTCCTTATTTTTCTCTTCACCTGTGTGCTTATCGGTTCGTCTGTTTTAGTCCTTTGCATCATTGTATAGCTTTTAGAATTAAATCCATACATTCATCTGAAACGCTTTTACCTTCTAGTTCTTTTTTTACTATTTCTTTATAATCAGATAGTGAAATAAGGTTATCCTCGGAAGCAGCCAGTTTATCGTAGTTTGTATTCAATAAGAAGATAATTTCTTGTAATAAAATGTTAACAGGCTCTTTTTTTTCATGAGAATCAATCCAATTATATAAGACCTCTTTATAAATCTTTGTCTTTGGAATACCTTTTGCCAGAGTGTATAGAGCAAGATAGTTGTATTGTTGTGGGGGAATCTGAACCCCCACAAGCTTATACCCTTCTCTCTTGGTTTTGATTTTAAGTAGTGCCATTACGCCTCCCCCTTTTCATTCTCTTCCATACATGACTGCCAAACTTCACAAGTTTCACACTCAGAGAAAAGATCATAATCAGTGCCAAATTTATGTGCGTGTGGACATTTTTCTGCATCCTCAGTTTTCTCTACCTTTCTCCTGCGTCGAACAACAGGAGCTTCTTTTTCCTTTTCCTTTTCCTTTTCCGGAGGATTGTCTGTTGAAGAATGACTTCCACGTAGAGGCTTTGCTTTTCTTTTTCTTTCAGGAGCCGGCTTAGATTCTTCTGCAGGTTCCTCATCATGTAATTTTCCACCATCAGGTTCAACCTCATCGTTAAAGAACTTAGCTTCCAGTTGCTCATAAGAAAGTATTTTAAGCATATCGTCCAAGTTAGGAACCTCGTCCAAAATAGACTCATCATAAGGTTCACGCTTATTAAATTTAATAGACCGTGCTTCCGGATATGTATTTTTCCCCAGAGTCTTCCATTTTAAAGCTATCTGTAGAGTTTTACCCTCTTCAAGGTCAGGAAATACCTCATTTTCAGGATCAAGTTCAATTTCATCTGACAGGGTATCCTGGAATAAAGACTTAGCCATTTCCCAAATATATACAACCTCTTCATGTTTCTCTGAGTCGATTGGAATTATTGCATATAAATTCCTGTCCTTTGCACGGAGAGCAGATAATTCATCTTTGTCAGCTCCCTCTTTAAACCTTTTTCTTTGGTATTCACAAATGGGACAAGCTTTTCCTATTGATTTTGGACAAATTACAGCTTCGTCCTCTGCACCTATATTTCTGTGTATTTTAAATGGTCTCCTGTACCATAAATCACCTACTGTGGCAATACCCACAGCATCGTTTCTGTTAGGATGATTGGGATCAGTTACTTCGTAGGGAATAATATCCATTTTTATTTCCCGAATTTTTCCTTCTACGTTATACATCTTTACCCCTTGTGGCATTTTAAGGTATCCAAAAGAAGCATATTCACTTTTTTCTTTTTGAATATCTTGGCATACTTTGCCACGAAAATTACTCTTTTTCTGTGTCATCTTGTTTAATTTTAGTTGATAATTTATTTAATAATTTTGAATCAAAATGTTTTTCTATTACATAAATCCAGGCTCTCATTTGTACTTTGCTCAGGGTATATACCAAAATGCCTAGTCCGAAAAACCCTAATATAATATAAATGATATTCATCATTTTTCCCTCCTCGTTCTTCTGGTAAAAGTTTTGCCAATTCCAGCATCCACTTTATTTTCTTTTCGCTCCCTTTCCTGCTCTATGTCTCTTGGGACTGAGGGACCGGCAAAATATTGTTGCCCATGTAATTTTATCAAAGCCTCTAACATATCTTTACGTTGTGATACAGCATCCACAACACTCTTAGCAACATTATGCTCATAATTTACTTCAAGATATTTCTTATAGGCTTCTTTATACTCATCAGAGGCAAGTATGGTATTTGTTATAACTGTTTCTGTTATCTTCGTTGTGATTCCAAATTCTTCCGGAGACTCTCTGATCTGCTTATCTATTTCAGCTCTTACTAAATCCAGTTTCTCTTTTTCAAGAGCTAGGGCTTTGTCCGTTCCTGCCTTATGTTTTCCGTATTTTAACATCAAAGCTGGTTGATCAAGACATTCAATGTCGAGATCAGTGGGACTGATTTCTACGTCTTTTTCGTAATTCATATTCTTTTTGATTTATGGTTCTTACCGAATCTCCCGTTTCATCTAATTTAATTAGCAATTTCTCTTCCAGCCAATTTATGTAAGCTATTAAATCAGAGCCATTGAATTCTTGCTTATGTATAGTGTAATCAAATCCTGTTTTTATAGGACTTCCTGTGTCACATTGATACTGTAATCTTAAATCTTTTTCTGTCATAATTTTAATTTATCATCCAAGTTAATAATTCTTCTACTGAATCAAAAATAATGTATTTTCCTATGGCTATATTTTGGTCTGCGTGAAAAAATGAAGACGGACGCACGGCATAATACCTCCTATACACACTGGTTATCATGTATCTTGCTCCAAAAGCTTTAAAACCTACAAATTCATTATATTGCATTAAATCATCTAATGAACTAAACCCTTTTTTTGATTTATCGAACCATCCGGCTTTTACTTTTTTCATAATTTTAGTTTTAATTTATAAATATTTATTTTCTTTAAGAAATTCTTCGGCATCAGCTAGAATACTACAACTGTATTCAAAATGCTTAAACTCTATGAGTAATTGTCTTAATTCATCAACAGTTTTTGGCAATTTTTTTGTCTCTTCAACCACTTCTGCCCATCCAGTTTTATCATAAATTATACACCCAGCGGCATCAGCCAAATCATCATCCCCGGCACTGTAGTAAAGCGGAAATATAGTTTTTCTTTTAACACTTTCCCTAGGTTTCCACACGTGCACACAACCATCTTTAAACCCTCTTTTTCTAGCTTCTTCAATCAAGTACTTTTCTATCTCACCATTTGTAGCAAGACGCATATACAATTTATCACGGTTTTTCTCCCAAGCATTATGTTCCTCTCTTCCATTACTTTCCCAATAAACAGTACGTCCGTTAAATCTAGTAGCTTTTACGGGATAATCTGGGCTCCAATCAGCTTCTCCAATAAGCCAATCACCGACCTTAAATGGATTGAACAGCGTTGATTGCCTCAATTCTTCTTTAAGCTTTTTTATTGCAAAACAAAAAGCATCTTCAATGTCTTTAATTCTTTCTTCTAATGTTTCCATAATTTTAATATTAGTTTAATACTGTTATTTACCCTATTATACAAAAAATTTATTTAATAATACCTCAAAATCCAATTTATTTTCATTAATTCTCAATCTTTTTTTTCTCAGCCCAACTTTTATCAACAGGGGAGCAATCCATTTCTATCTCTAAAGGCACGATAATCCACTTCCAAGCCTTGGGTAAATCTTCACAGGTAACTCTATGAATTACTTGTTTGACATGCTCTAACTCGTCTGGATGCACATCCAGTATAATAGCATCGTGTATTTGACCAATGATTCTGGAGTCCCACTTCTCTTCCTGCATAATTCGGTCTATTTCAATGAACGCCCACAGCAGGCAATGGAACGCACTTCCCTGGATACTGTAATTAGTAACATCATTTTTCCTCATAACTCCTCCACAACGAAATCCTGTCAGTGAGTCAACATAACCTTTTTTCGTATATAAAGTCCACCACCTGTCTTTCCATGTAGCATAAACAGGAAACCGGTTTTCCCAGAAATCTTTTTCTATCTTCTCAAGATGATTTTCAAAGTGTTTTAATGACTTAATTCCATGGGAAATCATGTGATCTGCTAATGTTCCCTCTACCATGGGTATTCCCTGACCTTCTTTCCATCCCCCTTGAGGAAGTTGCCCCCAGACACAAGCCATACTTACAGCACAATTTTTATAATAATCACCATAAAACTCAGGAAATACAAAACCATTCTTTGCAGCATCGCGTAAAATCTTGTGTGAAGGTAATGTTTTATCAAAGTCATCAATCATAAATATTTGCTTTACCATATCTCCATGCATATCAGACTTAGGATTATGTAGATATTTTAACATGGTTGGATCTTTGTGGTAACAGGCTGCGATTTTGACTTCAATTGAATTATAATCGGCTTCTAGCAGTTGATGCCCTAATCTTGGATAAATAGCTCGCCTGACCAATTGCATTGACTCTACATCTCTTTTAGGAATATTCTGGAAGTTCGGGTTTGAACTACTGGACCTGAAAGTTACCACGGTGTTGAGGTTAAAAAAAGGATGTACGTATCCATTGACTTGTTCCCTGATAAATGGTTTGAGGTAGGTGTCCCTGTTTTTCTTTAGCTTTCTTATTTCAAGTATTATATCTATTTCCGGAATATTCAACTTCTGCAGTGTCTCTTTATCAGTTGCACCTTTTCCACTGGCTGTTTCTTTCTTTATCTTTATTCCAAGTTCTTTGTAAAGGAAATTAGAAAGTTGAGTGGATGAATTGTAGTTTACTTCCTTCTCGGTCATCTTATTCCATTTCTTATAGAATTTAGTGTCTCGTAGGTCTTCTTCAAGGGATGCTATTTTATTTGTGAGTTCCTCAGATTTACGTGTAACGTAGTCTAAGTCCACACGAATTCCTGCTCTTTCTGCACGAGCAAAGGCTAGTATTCCTTTATGAAACAGGTTATATGCGTCAATTGTTAATGGGTGTATGGATGTCATATCCTCCTTAAATTTATTTTGTGTTTCATTAATGTTGACTTCATCTCCAACATTTTACGAAGTGGATGTCCTTTTGGTAAGATTGGAATTGATCCACATACCTTCCAAGCAGTTCGGTTTCCATCCTTTGTGGCAAAAGTTAACGTCCTGTTATTATTTCCCTTCCATCGACTAA
>Ga0307928_10002925_pt1 | contig 13051 bp, 15 predicted proteins | sample AceLakmetagen232_FD_201815 | JGI IMG/M metagenome (GOLD analysis project Ga0307928, IMG submission 201815) | Saline water microbial communities from Ace Lake, Antarctica - #232 | ecosystem: Environmental > Aquatic > Non-marine Saline and Alkaline > Saline | place: Antarctica: Ace Lake... | reverse complement strand
ACATACATGATAGGGGAATGCTCAAGGTGTGGAGAGCTATACAAGGTAATATTAAAGTGATATGGTGGCGAGATAGGTAAATCCCCGATGAGGTGAACGGGATAGATACTAGTTAGCGAGAAGGGCGGAGCTTTCACCTGAATTAAGGTGAGTTTGAAACAAAGCGTGTGAAGCCTGATTGCCCCTACTAGCCTCATGGGGTGCCTAATCAACCATAGCTAATAAAGCGGAGACGTGGAGTAGAGCAGTGGTCAGCTCGCCAGCCTCATAAGCTGGAGGTCGTGGGTTCGAGTCCCACCTCCGCTACCAAATCCCTAGCCATAACTAATAAGCGTGCGAAGGGTAATGAGATAGGTGCCGAGGTTGAGTGAATGTGTTAGGGAACTCAAGTTAAGGGCGAAAGTGGGCAACCGTTAGTAGATTGGGAGGATGCTAGATGGATGGCTAGACACATAGTCATCGTGAACTAGCAAGTAGGCACAAATCTCTATTCCCAGTTAATAAAGACCTTCGAGGGTCAGGTGACACGGCACCTGGACTTGTTGGAGTATATGCAAGGCTTTTACGGTTGAGCCTTATCAACCGTACTTAAAACAGTTGAACTAATAGGTAAAGTTATGGTGGCGGAATAGGTAGACGCTACTATCGGTCAAGGTGTGGCAGAGGCTTATGGCCTTAATCCCGTCTAGTGGTTGGTGCACCAATTCAGCTAGAGAAACAGTTAGTCCATCTAGGGTGACAGAAATTCAAATCCCTAGCCATAGCTTAGGGTGCTGCGAATATGGCGAATAAGCAGCGTCAGTTTGAAGTACAGAGAGTGGTAGTTGCTGAGAAGTCCATCTCTTAACCGAATTATCGGGCCGATACGGTAACACCCTAGCCATAGCTCATTCACCAATGGCGGAAAGAGTTGGGCTGTCGTTATGCGTCAGCCTAATCAACCGTACTTAGAACAATGAAATTAACGCAAAAGCAACAAACATTCACAAGACATATATTTGAGGGAAAGAATCAGAGTGACGCCTATAAGAATGCGGGATATGCAGTCGCCAAGCAGACAGCAAATACCATAGCTGCCAATGCCTCAAGGTTAGCAAATAATGTTAATGTTAAGGCCCTAATAGAACAGATGAATCAAGAGGCCGAAGATGAGTCCCTAGCTAAGGTGCTGGAACGTAGGCAGCGATTAACAACCTTTATCAGAGAAGATAACTACAACAAGTTTGGTATCAACAGGCAGGGTAATATCCAGGCCATAGCTGAATTAAACAAGATGGAGAAGGTATATGAGGAGAAGGGTTCAGTAGTAGATAACAGAACAATCAATGTAATCGTTAATTCAGAGGACGGCAAGGAGATCATAAACAGACTCGCTAGTGGAGAGCGAACAGAAAAGAAGTAACAATGGATATACAAGTAACCAGAGTCTTCGATGAGAATGCTGAGGCGTGGCTAGGTAGTAAGAGGAGGGCATTAAACGAAGGCGGGACGGCATCAAGCAAGACATACTCAATCCTACAGCTTCTAAGTTTAATAGCCCAGCACGCTAAATCCAAATTACAGATATCAGTAGTAAGTGAGTCCCTACCCCATCTCAAGAGAGGTGCGATAAGGGACTTCTTTAATATACTAGGGGAATCTACTAGCGTTAGTCAGTACAACAAGACAGAGCAGACATATACCTTTGAGAATGCTCAGATAGAGTTCTTTGGTGCTGATGAGGCGGCTAAGGTACGAGGGCCGAGACGTGATATATTATTTATCAATGAGGCCAACAACGTACCCTGGGAGACAGCTAGAGGGTTAGATATACGAACTAACATGTTTACCTTCTGCGACTGGAACCCTGTAAGTGAGTTTTGGGCACATCAGAACTGGATAGGGCAACCAGGGAACGCTTATATACACTCTACCTATCAAGACGCTAAACACGTTATACCACAGGCTGTTATTGATAACATAGAATCCAACCGCGATAAAGACCCTAACTGGTGGAACATCTACGGGCTAGGGTTGATCGGTAAGATCGAGGGGTTAGTTTATCCCTTATTCAAGCAAGTGGAGAGGCTCCCTAGTCAAGGGGAGTTAATCTATGGATTAGACTTTGGCTTCTCTGGGGATCCCAGTGTACTGACTAAACACAAGATATTCCCGGAGGAGATTTACTCAGAGGAATTAATCTTCGAGGTAGGCTTAACCAATCAAGACATAGCCGAGAGAATGGTAGCGTTAGGGGTAGAGAGAAACAAGGACGAGATATGGGCGGACTCAGCGGAGCCCAAGTCCATAGAAGAGATATTCAGGCTAGGGTTCAATATCAAGGGCGCACCGAAGGGACCGGGGAGCGTAGAATATGGACATCAGAAGGTTAGACAGTATCGACAGCATTGGACCAAGGATTCAGTTCGATGTATCAAGGAACAACGGAATTACCGCTACCTGCCTGATAAAGATGGACGGCTCACAGAGAAAACAACCCACGCCTTCTCTCACGGTATGGACTCTCGACGATACGCGGTTATGGGGTTTAGTGAAGAACCCGAACCCGAAGAAGTAATTAGAACATATGACTCAATGGAACTGGTAAAAGGACTGGAGCTATAAAGGAGAGAGCAAGTGTTTAAAAGGATAAGCTATATCATTATGCTATCTTTGTTTGCGGTTATCTATCTACCGCTTATTATTATCGCCTTTGTCTATGATGGTTATAAGGATAAATTTAATGACTGATATACAAGAAGAAAGGTTAAGAGAGTTATCACCGAGAGATGAGCTAGACCTATTAATCATGGAAGCCACTCAAAGCGTAGAGAAGACGTTAGCGTTAGAAGATGCTGGCTGGGTTAATCTCAGCGGTACTTCAATGGACGTTATTAGTTCATCAGAGCGTAAGACTAATACACAGCTCTCACGTCTCTACTCTACCAAGGATCCATTAGGCAAGCAATCAATTAGGCTATGGACTGATTATACGTTTGGCCCGGGGATGACCTCTCACTCAGATGAAGACCCTACCGAGAAGGCTAGGGCTGAGTTCTGGGACGCTAAAGAGAATCAGAAGGTTTTGGGGTCGTTAGGGCAACGTACCTCATCGGATAAACTCTTAATAGACGGCGAGGTGTTCTTTGCTATATTCTTAGGTAGTACGCAAGATGTCGTTAAGATCAGGTGGATAGACCCTCTACAGATAACCGAGATTATCACTAATCCGGATGACCAGTTAGATGTTTTGTACTATAAGAGAGAGTGGACAGATGCTCAGGGTCAGCTCCATAAAAGCTATTATAGGTCAGTATCTAATGAGAAAGATGTAGGGGCTAAAAATTCTACCGGTAAAGAGATCAAGAGTACCGAGAAAGCCTTAGTTTACCATATCGCCTATAACACTATTTCACAGAGGGGCAATCCATTACTCTTACCGGCCCTAAGCTGGATGAAGTATTATACTAAATTCTTATCTTCAAGAATAGCGGTTATGCTGGCGTTAGCTAAGTTTGCCTGGAAGGATAAGGTAACAGGTGGGCAGGCTAAGGTAGACGCTATCAAGGCGAAGACACAAGGTAAGGAAATCGCCGCTGGGTCAACTCTATTAGAAAACTTAGGGTCTGATACGACACCGATTAAAACAGAGACCGGTGCTGCTGCTGCCTATCAAGACGGCAGGATGATTAAACTCCAAGTCTGTGCTGCGGTGGGAATACCAGAGCAATACTTCGGGGACATATCAATCGGTAATCTAGCTACAGCCAAGACGGTTGAACTCCCCATGATGAAGATGTTTGAATCTTATCAAGCTATCTGGGCTGACGCTTATAAGGATATAAATGAGATTGTATTTACCTTCAAGGGAATTCCAGAAGATAAGCAATATGTAGATATGGACTTCCCTGCTATAGCGCCAGATGATGTATTCCAAGCGGCACAGGCAATGGCTACTACCTTACAAGCTATACCTGACCTAGCCTACTCAGATGATGTGAAACAACTGGCACTAATGAACATGGGGGTAAACGACCCTGCTGAGGTATTGGATGCTCTGAGTAAAACCGAGGAGAGCAACCCAGAGCTTAAAGTAGCCAAGGCATTAAAACCGTTTAGGGAATATCTGGGAGAGTGGATGCCTGAACTCCGTAGGCGCAGGAGCAATGCTAGTGATATAGCACGCACGGAAAGAGACTATGAAGGTACTTAAGGGAGTCATTAAAGGAGAAGTAAATGAACGAAACATCACCGCTACAGAAACAGGACTTAACCCCTATATACCATAAGTTAGAGAGGGTCGTGGAACTGCTTGAGGCACTAACTTGCCAGTCCAGAATTACGATGGAACTAGATAGAGAGACTATAGCTCGTACTATAGTTGTGCCACGCCAAACTAAAGGAGAAGTAAATGAAGTGTGAGAAGTGTCAGAATATAGGGTATATCGAACTAGACAAGATAGGTCTACAGTGCCAGATATGCGACTGTGAGGCAGGCAAGGCATACATGGAGAGACTGGGATTGACAATGCCTATGATAGAGGAGTCGACAACAGTAGATATTATAGGGGCAACGCTTAACCCATATGAAGATGATTTTGAGGCACTCAAAGAGATACCCACCAACTTTGCTAAGAAGGCACTGCTTGATTTAGAACCTATAGGTTTCACTAATCCAGAACAAGTTATAGCCAATATGTCAAAAGGGCTTGAAGGAGAAGCTACTTATACAGGGTTATATTTCCAACTGGCAGGCAAGCGAACTAATGAATATAGCGATGATGAGCTATGGGTACAAACCAAGGAGTCAGCGTTAGAAAAGATGACCTTCCCCTTTGCAGTTAATATGCCCTGTGGAGAATCTAAAGTATTTGAAAACGCTGAGACTATATCTAATTTGCCAATAGAGGATATTCCCTGCCCATGTGGTAATCCCAATCACTTTATTGTGCGATTTGTAGACCTAAGAGAGGAAGATGACAGTATTAACAGAGCTGAACGAGATAATAGCACTCCTGGAAGCGGAGATACCAGCGAACCCAAACAGCCCAAAAAACCAAAGGCTAAGAAAAGGGCTAGAAGGAAGTCTAAGTAAATACTTTGATAAGCTGGGGAGGGCGTTTCCGTATAGTAAGATGACAGCAATATACAATAAGTATGTAAAGGAGGAATGAAATGATTAACCAGGAATACCTTGATAGTATGACATCAGAAGAGAGAAGAAGGCATGACATAAAGGGAACGGCTGGTATTGTGAGACTTGCTGCTGACCTGATTGAAAGTGAAAACATTGCTGTAAACCCCGATACGTTACTCGATGACGGCAAAAGGTTTTCATTTGAATATGAAAAGCATCTATAATAGGTATGTAAAGGAGGGGTAAATGGAAAAAGTTTGGCGTGATGTGACTATGGATTGCAACTTACAACTGGGTGGTATGTTCCCTTATGAAGGGAATGGACATTATATTGCATTGGGGCATGGCGGTATATGGATACTAGCATTTGGATTGAATAAAGTTAATATAAATCCTGATATAGCAAGGCTAGGATATAAAATAGAGTATACTCGTACTGACCTTACTCTTGGTTGGTTTAAGGTGCTTAAAGCCGAAGAGGAATAGATGCCATTAGATAAAGACATTGATAATGCAATCAACCCTCTAATAAAATCCTTTGACTCTACGCTAAAGACTACAGTAAACGGACACCTAGTTGAGACGTACGTATCCGGTAGTGCTGAGACTATTAGCTGGGGTAAGACTAAGGGCGGTATCCCGATAACCTATGAAGGCCCGCCTATATCACAAGCAATAAGCTGGGCAGAGAAACGTGGTGCTGAATTAGTTACTGAGATGGGCCCAGAGACTAAGAGAAGATTAGCTCATACTATTAGCTCTAGTATAGAAAGAAAACGGGGTATTCCTGGGACTGCTCAGGATATACGGAAGTGGGCAGAGGAGCTTAACAAAGATGTTAAGAAAACCCTTGTGGATATGTCCCGTTATCGCTCACAGTTAATCGCTAGGACTGAGACAGCTAACGCCTTATCCCAGGCATCCCTAGATAGAATGGATGATATGGGGATTGAAGGTAAGGAATGGGTAACTGCTGGTGATTCTCTGGTAAGCCCTGAATGTTCTGCTAATGAGGGCGAAGGTGTGATACCAGTTAATCAAGCATTCTCTAGTGGGGCAATGGCTCCACCTCAGCATCCTAATTGTAGATGTGCTGTAGCTCCAGCGATATTAAAGAAGAAATAAGGGCTTGTAGTTTAATGCGAGTCCACCAACTAACAAGTTTGTATACATTGGTTTGAGTGATGTATACAAACGCTAGAGTTTGTAGACGCTCCAATAAAGGGGAAATAATGCCAACTATAAAAGACCGTAATATATTAAAGTGGGATGAGGTAGTTAAGGATATAGTTTTAGAGAAGGTAATGGCGGAACTACTGAGGCGTAGGGAAAAGATTTCAACCCAGCACCTATTAGATAATTATGAGAAACTTGGTCAGTAAAATAATACATTACGATAAAATGAATAAGGCTGTGAGGGTTGGTTCTTTCGACTTATGTCTTTCGGAGAGGTCTGGTAGTACTTACAGTTTTCACAGACTATGTGGGCACTCCTTTATTACGTTTCCCCCTAAACACCAAAGGGGCTATTATTTTCAAGTAGGGCGATGGGGTGGCTATATTATGTGGGATTCCGGTGTTTGTTATGAGGAAGTTGGACAATGAGTGAGAAACTTTTTGATGACGATGAGTTTTATCTGGAACGATTCCAGTGTGATTGCTTATCACCTGAACACTGTTTAGATGTTCATTTAGAGTTAGCTGATAATGGTAGTAGGATTGTTGAGTGTGGCTTTGATATAACTATAAGAGGTAATATGCCTTTGTGGCTACGCATTAAATGGGCACTGAAATATATTATAGGCAAAGAGCTTTCACGACTTGATTATATATGGAGAGATCAAGATATACCCCGTATAATAGCAGTCCTCAAGAGAGCTATCAATGAGTGAATTTTATTATTGCCCTAGATGTTGTAAGTTCGTATTAATCAAACCTTCCAGGTTCAACCATCCACACTTAGGGGTTAGGGCCTGTGTGGTATGTGCTGCCTGTGGGGGTATGGTTTATCTCAAGGAACAACGGGACGTATAGTTATGGTGGCGGAATAGTGGCGCTTAGTTTTTAAGGCTAAAACTTATGTGCCAGTCATGAAACGGCGCTGCCATAGCTCATGAGCCTACAGGAATAGATAAGGGGGAACTCGGCGGAACAAGATCGCAACTTGGACTAGTTAAAAGACCCCCGTCCAGTATACCGAGATGAAACTGGGCAACATACCTATCTGCCATGTGTAGAAAAGGTACTTAAATCGTCCTACGGGGCGGCTTTTGCATTTAAGGACATTATGCCATATTATACACTTTGATATTCCCGTATTGATTTGGGCAGGCTATAGTTACTATGGATACTCTGAAAGAATTTGTGGCAGACATCGATGTGTTCATTGCCGAACCCGCCTCTATTGGGGCATTGATACCAGACTTCATATTCCTTGTAAGGTTCGCCATTACCCACACTATACTTAGTTTGACCACTATATCCCTCAAGCCATTTATAGGGCGTCATCTTCTCACCACACACAGAACAATATAAAACCGGTAATTTCTCCATACCTCACCTCTTTACTTATAGTATAACACTAATCGACACATTTGTCAACTAAGGAAAAGAAATGCCATATACAAAAACTGATTATCCAGAGGCGCTTAAAGGACTACCCAAGCACGCTATTGATATTTGGGTGAGTGCGTTCAATTCAGCATTCAAACAATATAACGGTGATGAGGGAAAATCTGCTGCTACGGCATGGGCGGCGGTTAAGAATAAATACAAGAAGGTAAACGACCAATGGGTAGCCAAAGAAGCAGTCCACCCGCACGGGGAGCATATCTGTGTTTGCCCTGAATGTAATAAAGAGGTAACTGTTAAAGAAGATATTAAATGCAATACTCAAGAGTGTCCTGAATGTAACACACAAATGAGGGCTAAAGATATTGGTGAACGGAGGGAATCTATGCTAAGTGATAAAAACAAGAGTAAATTACTTCAGTCGGCGTTAATGTCGGAATACAAGATAGGGCAATCAGTTCCTATACCCAAGAATCTAACCATTGATGAGGTCTTTGGGGATAAGGTTGTCTATGATGTTGATGGGCAACTATATGAATCCGATTATGAGATAGGCGAAGATGGCAAGGCCGTATTCGGAGACCCCAAGAAAGTAGTAAGCACTAAGGTCTTTAAGGCGATGGAAGCATTATCTATGGAAAATAAGCGGACTATGCTAGATGCTGCCTTAGTTGCTCATCTTAGATTGACAGGCGATGAATATGTGTATGTAGAGGATATGACTGAAACCGAGGTTATATATAATCAAGATCGCCAATCTTACAAGGCTGGTTATAAGATTGCCAAAGATGGGACTGTTACGATAGGTGAACCCAAAAAGGTGGCTCGCCAAGTTACATATAAATCAATGGAATCCTTACGGACTACATACTCAGAGATACTACAGGAAGCCGGTAGACGTAACGCCTCTTTAGATTCATCTCGATTGAAGAAGATAGTAGAGTTATGCCAGGAGCTCTTATCATCTGAAGAGCCAGATGAGAAAGAGTTAAAGAAAGCTACCAAGGAAGCTGTCACAACTCTTAAATGGCTGACTGACCAAGCAGTAATGAAAGACGAGGATGGTGAGAGTTATCCTGTCGAGGCTTATGCTTACGCATCGGATAGGGAAACCCCTGAAACATGGAAGTTAAGATTATGGGAGTCGCGAGAGAAGAAGATAACTAAGACTCAGCTAGGGCGAGCCTCTGCATCTCTAAGCCCCGGTGGATTCAAGGGTAATAAAGTTTTCATACCAGGGGCAGAGGTGTCAGGTGTCAAACGTAAGATAAGGACTGAGTATCGTAAGTTAGGTGTTGAGACAGACGATATGCCTAGATGGGTACAGGAGTCATTAACCCGGGAACTCATTAAGGGGTTTACACCTCTAACTGAGGCCAAGCTTGATAAGGGTAGAGCTACTGTAATTATCATTAAGGCTGGGTTTAACGCAACTAAGGATCGCTACTATCCGGCTGAAATGCTTAAACGAGATTATAAAGTATTCGAAGGCATGAAGATGTATGCCGATCACCCAACAGAGAAAGAAGACCAAGAGCGTCCGGAGAGGTCGATTAAGGACTGGGTTGCTACTTTATCTGATGTTACTTGTGATGAGAATGGTGATGTTACCGGTGTGGCTGAGGTCATCGAGCCCTGGTTGCAGAAGAAATTAGCCTCCCTGCGAGAGAAGGAGATGCTATCTGAAATGGGCATCTCTATCAATGCGGTTGGAAGCGCATCTAAAGCTACCATTGAAGGCACAGAAACTATGGTAATAGAAAAGCTCGTAGCCTGCCGGTCAGTTGACTTTGTAACTGAACCCGGAGCAGGCGGAGAGGTAACACTATACGAATCAGAACGTAACGATATTGACTTAGTAGAACTAAAGACCTTGAAGGAGCACCGCCCTGACTTAGTTAAACTAATCGAGGCTAATGTAAGGGCAACTATAACACAGGAGGTAAAACAAAAAGTGGAACTAGAAGAACAAGTTAAAGAAAAAGACGGACAGATTGAAACTTTAACTAAAGAACGTGATGAGCTAAAAGAGGCTGCTGAGAAAGCGGTTAAGGAAAAAGCAATAGCCGAAGCACAAGCCGTCATAAAAGAGGCTGTAGAAAAGGCCGAGCTGCCCGATGCTGCCAAAGAGCGAATCTTGGAAAGGTTTAAGGACTCCGAATCTGCTGAAGGAATAGAGGAAGCGATAACAACTGAGAAAGACTACATCGCCAAACTATCCGAATCCAGCAAGGTAAAGGGACTTGGCCCAACCAAAGTTAGCACGGAGAAAGACCACGAGGCTCTAAAAGAGAGCTTCAAAAAGATGAACCCGGAATGGACGGATGAACAGGTAGAAATTGCCGTCTCTGGGCGCTAGTAAGGAGATAATGCCTCACGGTGAACGAGGCTGAATCTGTCATATTAGACAAACAAACCAAAAAACTTAGGAGGCAATAAAATGCCAGCATTTGGAGTTTATCCAATAGCCGATGCTAAAACAGTCGGTGAAGAAATATCATCTACCTATGAAGGTAGGCACATTACTCTATTAGAGAGTGAAATAACCCATCCTTCCCATACAGACGGTATGGTCAATAAAGCAGACCCGATTGTTGTGGGGAGTATCGTAGGAGTAGCGTTTACAAGTGCTGCTGCTGCAACTGATTATATAGCTATTGATACTGAGGGAATATGGAACCTTGATGTGGTTGCTGCGGATGGTGACGGTAACAGTGCTGTAGCTGGTGGAGACTTACTTTATATCAATACTACGACTGCTGTAATAAGCAAAATATCATCTATAGCAACACAAGTTCCATTTGGTTATGCATTGGGTATTATAACCGGTGGCAGCACCGAAGCGATAGCCGTTAAGGTTCATTTTGACCCGTTAGCTTGTTGTGGTGATGTTGTTCAGGCGAAGGAAATCACCTTTGTTGAAGAAGGTGCCGGAGTTTATACTGGTTCAGTTAATGTACCTGCTGGTGCTACTCTAACCAATGTGATAGTCCATGCAACTGCTCTCTGGGATGCCGCAACTAGTGCGACTTTGATAGTCGGTGATGTTGCTGACCCCAACGGCTTCTATGATGCTGTTAACCTGAAAGCAACTGACCTGCTTGCTGGCGAGTCTATTGACTTCGCTCATACTGGTGGTGTTGAGGGTGCTGATGTAGATGCGCCTGCTGCTGCTGTTGCGGTTAGACGGCGCTATCTGGCTGGAGCCAGGGTTGTCACTGGTGAGGTAACTTCTGTGGGTGCTGGTACTGCTGGTCGGACTCGCATAACTGTTATCTATACCAAACCTGACACTTCAACATTAGCTACGTTTGTCTAGTAATATAAAATAACATAGGAGGCAAATATGCCCGACTTAATGAAACTAATGGAGGACTGGAACGGTTATGCTAGTGCTAGTGACATTGGCAAAGCCGAGGGATACGAGAGGAAATTGACAGAGGTTGTTGACCTGCTCTCAAATGCTAAAGGTCTTCCGGCTCATAAACACGAATATCTAATTAGGGAGGTACTGACAACTTCTGACTTCCCTCTACTGTTTGGTGATGTTCTACAGAGACAGATGCTGGCTACTTACAAGGCAGCCCCGCCTGTCTGGAAACCATTTACCAAGGTATCCACTGTTCCCCGAATGGCTCCCCATATCGGCGGGAAGAGATTCTCAATGTCTGGTGGAGATCAAGTCCTTGACAAAGTAGTGGAAAAGGGCGAATACCATGCAAGCGATAGGGTGGAAAAGCAGTACGATATAACGGTTGACAAATATGGCCGTCAGTTCGACATCTCTCTTGAGGCAATGATTAACGATGACCTGAACGCCTTAAAGGATACTCCCACTCGTTTTGCTAATGCTGCGATGAGAACTGAGCATCATACGGTTGATTCAGTTTTTGTATATGACTGTGGTGGTGCCGTTACTCACGCTGTATCAGGTCAGCTCTATTCAACTGTTGCTGGTGGGATGGCTGAGATTAACCAATCCGCCGGTGCCCTGACTATCGGGTTCTTAGAGCAGGGTGTTGAGGCAATGGCAGGATTCAGAGATATTAACAACAACCCAATCTACAATAGGGCTAAATTCCTTGTTGTACCCCCAGCTCTGGAAATGACTGCTCTCCAAATCCTGAAATCAACTGAAAAGATGTGGGCGGCTGGTGCTGTAGCTTATCCAACAACCAATGTTATCGCACAGTACGGCCTTCAGCTAATAGTTGACCCCTATCTACCCATAATAGCTACTGCTAACGGTCATGCGGCTTCGGCTAATACCCAGTGGTATTTATTCTCTGACCCAAAGGATATAGTGGTTCTTGAAGCTGCTCACCTTGCGGGGCATGAGAGTCCTGAGATTTGCATGAAGGCAAGCGACAAGGTAAGCGTAGGTGGCGGAGCAATCGGCCCGATGGCTGGAGATTTCGCAACTGACAATATCTTCTACCGGGTTCGCCTAATCTTCGGTGCAACGAAACTTGATTGGAGAGGGACCTACATCGGTGGTGCCGTAGGATAAAAAAGGAGAATAGATAATACTAAACTAGCTAGTCGGGATGAGGGGTTGCTCCTTTCCTCTTGTCCCGGCTAGATGTATATAGGAGGTTTAATATGGCTTTAACGAATGTTGAAATTCTTAGAGCAATACTACCCAATATAGGACTACCCGCAAACCCAGATGGTACTTATCGTATTGGTGTAGAAGATGTCAATTCAGATGAGATACTAGCAGCTATTGGTTTTATACGAGGCGCAACTGTTACTACAAATACAACTGGAACAGTTGCAGCTATAGCGACTCTTTCACCTGGTGCTGCTTTTCAATAGATGAGGGATATGTAAAATGAGTGGTGGTGAGGGTGTAAGAAACCCAGCAGATTTAACCCCTGTCATAAATTTACTGGATGGAATAGCCTATTGGCAAGTTGTTTACTTCAATAGGATTCTTGATGATATTGAGAACGTCCAAGATGCTATCGATATTATAGACGGGATTGTTGATGCTATCTTAGTTGATACTACTGCCATTGCAGTCGATGTAGCGGGACTTGATGGTGCTGCTATGAGAGGCACTGATGATGCTACCCTTCAGGCTACCTGGACTGATGCAATGGCAATAGCCTTAGCTAACTATACGGCAGCCAGGGCAGGATATTTGGATGAACTTGCTGCGGCTAATCTACCGAGTGACATTGATGATTTATTAGCTAACCTGGCTCTTGATTATCACCAAACCCATTCTAGGACAAGGGTCTATCCTCAGGTTCCAAGTTCGGTTATACAAGTTGCAACAGCAGCGGCAGCCGATACTTGGGGAAACTGGACTCAGCACGTACCGATTAACACTATTGACTTTGATTATATGGTCTTGAA
>Ga0307928_10002924_pt1 | contig 13053 bp, 27 predicted proteins | sample AceLakmetagen232_FD_201815 | JGI IMG/M metagenome (GOLD analysis project Ga0307928, IMG submission 201815) | Saline water microbial communities from Ace Lake, Antarctica - #232 | ecosystem: Environmental > Aquatic > Non-marine Saline and Alkaline > Saline | place: Antarctica: Ace Lake... | reverse complement strand
AGAAATTGAAAAAGGTACAGTTAAGTTTGCAGAGTATGTTTCTCAAACTGGAATGACAGCAAAAGAATGTATGGATGCTTTTACCAACATAATTAAATGTAAATGACATGGACTTTATAGAATTTTATAAAACATATTGGAAGGATGAAACTAATCCAATAAATGATGTTTTTCTAAAAGAAATGAATGACCTTTTAAAACAAAGTAAAAAATTAGTCTATAGTAATGGACGTCCTAAATATAATAACCATTCTTTATTTAATTTAATGCAGATAGCGCAAGCATTATTTGAAGGTAAAAATATTATAGTAGCTAGTCATAGTACGGTACCAATAAGTTTAGTTGAAGATTTGGAAAGATTTTTAAATATTAAAGTTAGTTTATCTACAACTAATAATACAGGCCATTATAATCTTACATTACAAAATAATAAAAACAATGAAAAAAATTATTAGTTGGTTTGAAAAAAATAATATTAGACTTCTTCATATAAATATAGGGTATTGGGGATTTTGGGGTATTACAATATTAGGATATAATCAAACACAAGAAATAATTTCTGCATTATTTCAAATTGGATATAATAATCATGGAAGTAATTTTGTAATATGTATATTATTTTTTCGTATTCAATTACATAGAAAATGGACACCAGAAGATCGAATCATAAATATTGATTGGTTTAATAAAGAAATATTATCTGATTTAAAATGAAAATATTAATTAATAGAAAGACAATTAAGCGTAATCCAAATGCAGGACAAACTGTTTTTTACGTACAAGGGCAAAAAACTATTAAGTTTTCTTGTCATACATTACCTGAACAATTCATTGATGGTGTAAATTGTATAATTGGTTCACATGAAATACAGGATGGTATTGACTGTAATTACCAAGGTATAATAACAGATGTACATATTTTAAATGAATACATAAAAAAAGAAAAAGGGTTACCAAATGGTTTAAGTGTTACAATGACACATAATCCTATTCAGATAAAACAAAAAGAACCAGATCCTGATTGGTTATATGATTACAAACCAACCAAAGTAACATGTAAATATTGTAAAGAAACATTTAACCATACGGAATTAGATTGTGATTCAATTGAGTCAGATGATTATTATAGTTATTCTGAAACAGTTTGTCCTAAATGTGATCGTTGGGATTGTTGTGAATTGGAATATGAAGATATAAAAGATGCATTAAAAAAGTAAACATATAAGTTTAAAAACTATAGCAAAAGTAAATATATACATTAACAGAAAGGAATTAAAAGATGATGAGTGATAAAAATTTCAATAATTATTGTGGACAAATGTCAATAGGAGGTATGCCACCAACGGTAGGTTTTAGAATAACTCAAATACAATTTAACACATTTGTAAAAATAGTTATTGGTTATACTTTATTTTTAGGTAAAAAACCAAATTGGTTTAATATTATTAGGTATTTAAATGGTTGGACTTTAAAAGTGGATAACCCTATTAAGTAAAATAAATAAAAAATAATATCATGGTAAAAGACTTTATTAAAATCAAAGATGTACGGGTACGTATTAATTCTATAAAAAGATATGCACCAATGTATGAAACTAAATTGAATGTATATTACAATTCATCTAGGATAAAACCTGAACTTGAAGTGTTTACATTTGATATAAAAAAGGAACGTAATGATATGTTAGAAACACTGGATGCAATATTTATATAATGAAAAGGTTTATAGATATAGGAGAACAAACAGGTAATACTGATCCAGGAGTTAAAGAATTTGCTTGGTACTGTACCGTTACAGATACCTTTGAACGTTTTAATGATGAAGTAACTTGGATATCTGTAGGAAAATTTGAAAATGATTATTTACTTTCAAAAGGTGATGAATTAAATAGATATTTAGGATTAATACCTAAAGACTGGAATAAATGAAGTTACATCCTGATACAAATGATGCTTATAGGTTACTACACCAAGGTACTCTTGCCCTTGCTAGAACTGAACAACAAGGATTCCGTGTTGACTTAGAGTACACCACCAATAAAATAAGTCAATTAGAAAAAAGAATTGTTAGGTTAGAAGCTAAGTTTAAGGAAACTGACTTTTATAAACATTGGGTACATAGTGTTGGTGAGAAACATCCTAACATTTATTCCAATGCACAATTAGCTAGGTATTTATATAAGGTAAAAAAGTTAGAACAAACAACAAATACGGATTCAGAAAAACAAGGTAGTACAGATGAAGAAACATTATTACAATTTGGTATACCTGAATTAACAGATCTATTAAAGATACGTAAACTAAAAAAGATTAAGGATACATATCTTAGTGCGTTTGTTAGGGAACAGGTTAATGGGTATATACATACTTCATATAATTTGAATTTAGTAATCTCCTATCGAGGATCTAGTAGTTCTCCAAACCTTCAAAACATCCCCAAACGAGATAAAGAAACGATGCGAATAGTACGTAAAGCATTATATCCTCGTCTCGGTCATCAATTGCTAGCAATGGATTTCAAGGCTTTAGAAGTCAGAATTGCAACTGCTTATCATAAAGATCCTATGATGATGAAATATAACAAAGATCCTACGACCGATATGCATGGTGACATGGCAAAACAAATCTTTTTAATAGACAACTTTAATGAAAATATACCAGAACATAAAGTATTAAGAAATGCAACTAAAAATGGTTTTGTGTTTCCTCAATTCTATGGTGATTATTTTGTTAATTGTGCCAAAAATTTAGCATGTGGTTGGAGTGATTTATCAAGTACAGGTATGTGGAGTGAGGGTGATGGGATATCTTTACCAGAAGGAACTTTAGGTAAACATTTATTGTCCAAAAAAATATTTATAAAAAATAGTTCTGGTGTAAAAATAAACACCACGATTAAAAATCTTAAAGTATTTACTGAACATATTAAACAAATTGAATCCCATTTTTGGGGAAACAGATTTAAAGTATATGCTCATTGGAAAGAAACTCATTGGAGTAAATATCAAAGAACTGGTTATATTGATTTACTTACTGGATTTAGATGTTCAGGTGTAATGAGTAAAAACGCCTGTATAAATTATCCAGTACAAGGGAGTGCGTTCCATGTGCTGTTAAAAGCATTAATTTTAATGGATGAAATAATAATTAAAGAAAAATTAAAAACAAAAATAATTGGACAGATACATGATGAAGTGATATTTGATGTTTATCCACCTGAATTAGATTACATAGTTGATACCTATAGAAATATAGCATGTGTACAGGTACCAAAATTATGGAGGTGGATTAACGTACCACTTATCGTAGAATCTGATTACTGTCAGGTTGATGAGCCATGGTCAGAATTAAAAAGTTATAAATTCTCATAAAAAACATTAGGATTTTTGTAAGGCAACATAGAAAAGTGCGTATAATAATAGTAACAAATAAATTGTATTAAAATGAAAAATTTAGGAAAGAAAGCAAAAGACAAAGTATCAGGGATGAAAGGTATTCTAACTTCTAGAATCATTTATTTAAATGGTTGTATTCAATATGGACTTACTCCAAAATATGATCCAAAAACTGGTAATGGGAAATATCCAGATAGTACTTGGATTGATGAAGGTCAGATTGAAATATTACCTACAGGAGAAGTTATTCCAAAAAGTAATGCAGTAAAAGAGAAAAAAAGTCCAGGGGGATCCCAAGTACATTTACCAAGATAATAAAGAATTTCTATGAGTTTATATTTAGAATACAGACCAAACACATTTGAAGAGGTTAAAGGTAATGAACGTACCATACCTGCAATACGTAAATTATTAGACCCTATAAATAAAGCACCTCATACTTGGATGTTCTCTGGTCCAACTGGTTGTGGTAAAACCACATTGGCTAGAATACTTGCTAAAGAGTTAGGTTGTGATGCAGTTGATTTAAATGAAGTTAATTCAGCTAACTTCCGTGGTGTTGATATGGTAAGGGATGTAATTTATAAAAGTCAATTCATGCCTACCAATGGAGTTGCAAAAGTTTGGATTATTGATGAGGTGCACATGTTAACCACAATAGCCCAGAATGCGTTTCTTAAAATATTGGAGGACACACCAGACCATATCTATTTTATTTTATGTACAACTGATTCACAAAAATTAGCCAAACCATTTAGGGATAGGTGTCAGACATTTAAAGTGGAAGCATTGAAACCTAAAGAAATGCTTAGGGTACTTAGAATGATTGCAAGAAAAGAGGAATCAATAGTAGAAAATAGCATTTTAGAATACATAATTAAAAAAGCTGATGGTATTGTAAGAGATGCAATTCAAATATTAGAACAGGTACTTGCAACAGATGAGGATAAACGATTAGAGGCTATTGAAAATTATAGAACTGAAGAGGTTAAAATTGAAAACCTTTGTGTTAAATTGTTTTATGGTAAACCAGACTGGATGGACATTGCCCCTATGTTAAAAGAATTAAAAGGTGATAGTACTGAACCTGAAACAATACGTAGAGTATTTTTAGGTTGGGCACAAAGTGAATTATTCAAAAAGGACAGTAGACGTGCAGCAGCCATTATGGAAGCCTTTGAGGAACCTATGTATGATATATTATTTCCAGGAGTTACATTAGCTTGTTACAGAATAGTGAAAGGAACATAAAAATGAAAATAATAATAGTATTATTCATTTTATTATTAGTGGCATCTTGTTCATCAAGTAATAAATTTACAAGATCAAGGCATAATGCTTATCAACATGAAATTATTAACACATCTAAGGTTACAAAAAATGATGTAGAGTATGCTTATGAAAGGGCACCCGTTAAAATTCAAAAACGGATAGATAATAAGGAGCTTAAACTTCATAAAGTTATTCAACCGGGTATGATATTTTATGTTTTTATAGATGCTAAATACAAGGGTTTAATTAGTAATAAAGATGTTGTATTCGTTACACGTCAACCAATAGAAGTTTATATGTTTAATAAAAAACGATGATAGATAAAGACACTAATAAAATTTGGATAACTGTAAACTATACAGTCAACCTTGGTAACTTTGAATTTATAAAAATTGAAGGAGGTTGTTCCAGAAGTTATGAAGAAGGTATTGATGATCCTTTAGAAGTTATTGGTTCCTTAACTGATGATATATTAGAATTGATTACAGAAAAAGGTGAGGATGCAAGAGAAACATTAGACCCAAGTATAACAGTAGAATAAAAATTATGGAATATTCAGATGATATGTCAATTGATGAGGATAGTTTGGATTTAGAATGTTTAGATCAACCAGACTTAATGTTAAAATATTCTGAACTTTGTGAAAAAGCAAAAAAACATATGGATGAGGAAAAACATGAACTTGATTTAGTCCAGGCAAAAATAGATTTAAGGGTAAGAACACATCCAGATAAATTTGGAATAACTGTAAAGGTAGTTGAAGCGGTTATAACTAATGCAATTATACAACAACCCAATTGGCAAGAAGCTAATACTAAATACTTACAGGCTAGATATGAATATGGAATTTTAAAAGGTGCAGTGGTAACGGTTGAACATAAAAAAACTTCATTAGAATTATTGGTTAAATTATACAATGGGCAATACTTTGCTGGTCCTTCCGTACCAAGAGATTTAAGTGCTGAAAGAAAAAGAAAACAAGGTAACGTAGACAAAGGTGTTGCCTCTAAAATGAAAAGAACAAGAAATTAATAATAAACATTTAATATAAAAATAACATGGCAAAAAAGAAAAGTTCATTTTTAGGAAAAGTAACCGCAGATGCAAAAAGACAAAAGACTGCTGGTTCTAGTTATGGCTACTTAACCATACCAAAAGGTATAACGGTATTTTCACCAACTCCAGGAGGAAGAGCTAAATTTGATATTATACCTTATGAAATTGTCAATCCTAAACACCCAGATAAAAATGAGGAATTAGAAATAGCAGTGGTTGACACACTTTGGTACAAAAGACCTTTTAAAATTCACCGTAATGTTGGTGTTTCCAGAGAAACGGTTATTTGTTTAACTTCCTTTGGTAAAAAATGTCCTATTTGTGAGTACAGACAAAAAAGACAGAGTGAGAAGGCTGACAAAAAAGAATTAGCTAGTATGAGGGCTTCGGATAGGAACTTATATTGTCTTGTTCCTATTGGAATGGAAGATTGGAAAGAGATACCTCATGTATGGGATATTAGTCAATTCCTATTCCAAGATTTATTAAATGATGAATTAGAGGAAGATGACAGTTATCAAATATTCCCAGATTTAGATGAAGGGTTAACCTTGAAAGTTAGATTTGATGAAACTATAATTGAAGGAGGTAAACCTTTTGCAACTGCTGCTAGAATTGATTTTGAAGAAAGGGATGCAACATATCCTGAAGATTTTTTAAATGATGTTCCAAATTTGGATGCAATGCTTACTGAACTTACCTACAAACAATTAGAAGATAAGTTCTTTGAAATGGAAGAAGAAGTAACTGGAGAAGAACCTATTAAAGAAGAATCTAGTTCACGTAGAGTACGTAAAATTGCAAAAGAGGAAGAAAAGGTTGAAGAGAAACCTGCTACTCGTAAAAGACGCACACCTAAAAAGGAGGTAAAAGAATCTGAGGAATTACAAGACCAAGGTGAAAAGGTACCCTTTGTAGAGAAAAAAGAAGAACCAAAGAAAAGAGTACGTAGAACAACCAAAAAAGTAGAACCTAAGGTTGAAGAAAATAAGTGTCCACATGGGTTTGAATTTGGAGTTGATATTGATACAAAAGATGCATGTGATATCTGTGAAGTGTGGAATGATTGTGCTGAAGCGGAACAAAGTAATTGTGCTGAAGCGGAACAAAGTAATAAATAGTTCATTAAAATAGGACGGCTGGTATAGTTTGAATTTAGTTACACGTTCAAACGGTGGAAAAGGAAAAAAGGTTTGTAGTACTGAACATAAACCAGAAACCTTGAAAGACCCAGGTCAGAAATGATGCTTGCTGTTAGATGTTTATAAAACCAGTCGTCCTTTTTAAATTTTACACTATGAAAAGACTAATAAAACCAAAGGAAACATCTGAAGTAGTTAAACAAATTGTTAATAAGAAAAAAGTAATTGCTGAAAAGAAAGAGTATGATGGAAATACTGAAGTCATGCTATCTACTGGAAGCACACTTCTTAATTTGGCAATTTCAGGAGGAAGGGTAAGAGGTGGTGGTATTCCAAGTGGAATCATAGTTGAAATATTTGGTCCTAATGCAGCAGGTAAAACTGTATTGTTATGCGAGATTGCTGGTGATGTACAACGAAAGGGCGGGGATGCAATGTTTCAAGATCCTGAGGCTCGTTTAAATAAACAATTTGCCAAAATCTTTGACTTTAAATTGGAAGATAAGGATTATTCAAATCCAGATAAAGTTCCTGAAATATTTAAAAACATAAGAGAATGGAAACCAAAAAATCCAGATGTTATAAATGGTATTTTTGTTGATTCCCTTGCAGCACTTTCCACTGATATAGAAATGGATAATGAAGACGGTGATAAGATGGGAATGCGTAGAGCTAAAGAATTTAGTGAAGGGTTACGTAAAATATGTCGAGTACTTGTTCAAAGAAACTTATTAATGGTTTGTAGTAATCAAATAAGGGAAAGCCAAGCCACACATGGTCCTACTGTACATAGCCCAGGTGGTAAAGCATTAGGTTTCTATTCCAGTTTAAGGTTAAGGGCTATGAGTCCAGTTAAAATTAAAAAGAAAAAAATTGTTGCTGAGAAAGAAGTTGAAAGAGTTATTGGTGTAGAAACTATATTTGAAGTATTTAAATCTTCAGTATGGGCACCTTATAGAAAAGCACCTGTAACTATATTATTTGATTATGGTATTGATGACGTTCGTGCTAATTTACAATTTATTAAAGACCATACTGCTAATAAAATATATACGATTGGTACTAGTAACCTAAATAAATCAATGGAAAAATCCATACAAATGGTTGAAAGAGATTCTGAATTAGTTAAACAATTAAAAGAACAAGTAATTGATCTTTGGGAAGATATTGAAACAAAATTTAAAATTGAGAGAAAACCAAAACAAAGATGACAAAACAAGAACACATAGAAAAATTAATCTCAGAATATTTTGAGTATTTAAAGCATGCAGGACCTATTATGGAAGAAGATGCATATAAAGGTATGAAGGTTATGGAAAAATACTTTACCAATTTATATAATGAGATTTATACAAAGGGGCATGCTGATGGTAGAAAAGCATCAGTTAATAAACAAAGTAATTAACCATGAGTCAAAAACATTACACTTTAGATTATGAATATAAATTGTATTTCATGCAATTAAAAGTAGACCCGGCTGAATTACATCCTGAACAAGCACAACAATTATGGCAATTCTTTAAAGCAGGTTGTAGATCAACTTTAAGAATTGTTGATATGATATCAAAAATTAATGACCCAATACTTGCTAAACAATTAATAAATAATTTAAGAGACCAAACAAATGATAAGAACTAAAGGTAGGCGTTCACGAATTTTGGCATTAGATGTTGCAACTCATTGTGGATGGTCTATATCACATGAAATTTATGGTGTATGGGATTTAACACCGAAAAGGGATGAAGGTGGAGGGATGCGTTTAATACGTTTTCGTTCTAAAATGTATGAAGTTATAGAATCAGAAAAGATAAATCTTGTAGTGTTTGAACGTCCTGGTGGAAGACATGTTGGAGCAGTCATTGTCCAATCAGAATTACAAGGACAGGTTAAAGTTGTTTGTGAAGATTTAAAAATACCATATCGAGGATATTCAAGTCAAGAAATAAAGAAGTTTGCTACAGGAAAAGGGAATTGTGGAAAACCTGCTATGATTGCTGCAGCAAAGGAAAAATTAGGATATACTGGAAACAATGATAATGAAGCAGATGCTTTATGGTTGTTAGAACTTGCTGAAAGTGAATATAAATAAAGTAACCAAAAATGGGAACAATAGAAATAACATTTAAACATGAGAATGAAGTATTATCAACTGCATGTGGGATTGAGGAATACACAAAGTTTATATCAAGTATTCTTGAAAACACACTTTACCAATTAAATAATGATGAAAATTATAACTATTCAGATGCAATGGAAGATATAATATTACAAACAAGAAAACATCTTGGTTTAGGTAACACTCCTGGTTGCATTTGGACAGACGATGTAATTACCGTGGTTATAGCTTTTAAATTAGGTAAGATTCTTGGAGAATTAAAACAATAGGATATGAAAGAGGTGGTAATTACATCTATTGGTAGTAAAGATGGGGAAGTCAATACTAATATATGGGAAATAAAATTTACAGTTAAACAAAATACTCCAATTAAATATGAATTAAATGGTGTTCTAGATTGGAAAGGGGATCCTTTTATTTCTGACATACAAGCGTTTTTAGAAAAGTTAACACAAGAAGTAAAAACTAAAACAAAAAGGAGAAGAACAAAATGAAGTACCCTGTAAAAATAACATCCATAATTGCTGACATAATTGACACATCTACCAATGATGGTATTGATAGTTTAATAAATATTTGGCATATTCAGTTTACAATACATCTACCTATTACAAAACAAATGACAGGTACATTTAAAGGGGAAATTGACTGGAGAACTGAACCTGATATAAATACTATTAAAGAAACTATAAATAATTTGTTCCAATGAGTCCTGAAGAAAAAGCATATGAAATAAAAGCATTGTATGATAACCATACAATAAGAACAGAACATGCTATTAATTTTGCCATTATATGTGTTGAAGAAATTATTAGAAGTTGGAAACTTGATGGTAATCTTAGATTAGATGGTGGTGTAATTCATTGGTGGAATGAAGTTAAACATGAATTACATAAACAACTTGATATTGAAGTAAAACAAAGAATAGCTTTCAATGTTAAAAAAGATAATAAAAAATAATGTTAAAATCAGGTATATATAAATTACAATCTAAAATAAATAAGGCAACCTATGTTGGAGGTACCCTTAATTTAAAGACAAGAAAAAATACGCATTTTAATGTTTTAGGTAGACAAAAAAGTCCACAACTCTTACAAGATCACTATAATAAATATGGTAAAAATGATTTAGAATTTTTTATTATTGAAACATGTAGTAAAAAAGATTTACTACATAGGGAACAATATTGGATAGATACTTTAAATCCTGAATTAAATGCAATAAAAATAGTGTATAGAACAACACACACTAAAGAAACAAAACAAAAAATAAGTGAAGCACATAAAGGTAAAAACAAGGACCTCCATCTGAAGAACATAAAAGAAAAATAAGTGAAGCACTTAAAGGGAAGAAACTTACTGAAAAACATAAGCAAGCATTAATTGATTCCCATAAAAAAAGGAAAAATGTTAGCCAAGAAACAAGACAAAAAATGAGTATTTCAGCAAAACGAAGACATCAAAAAAGAAAGGAATTAAATGTTTAAAAGTTTACATATTAAAAACTTTCAAAGCCATAACGATACACAATTAAATTTTCATCCTAATGTAAATATTATTGTTGGTAATACAGATTCAGGTAAAACTGCAATAATAAGAGCCTTACATTGGGTATTATTTAATAAACCTGGTGGTGATGCGTTTCGTAGCACCTGGGGAGGTGAGACAAGAGTTGAACTAACAATGGAAGAGAGTAATATAGTTACACGGGTTAAAGATACGGGAATCAATAGTTATCTCTTAAATGAGGATGAATTCCATGCGTTTGGGGTAAACATACCGGAGGAGATAGAAAAGTCCTTAAATCTATCGGAAATAAACGCACAAAAACAGTTTGCTGAACCCTTTTTACTCACTCAAAGTTCTGGTGAGGTTGCTGTACACTTTAATAAGATTGCTCATATTGAAAAAATTGATAAAAGTAATAAACAATTATCCAGTTGGATTAGAACAATTGAACAGGATATAAAAGCAACCGATACTCAATTAACTGAAGCCGATGAGAATTTGTTAACGTATGATTATTTAGATGACTTAGAAAAAGATGTTGAAGTAATTGAACAATTAGAGGAAGCCAATAATAAACTTGATGTTAGAAAAGATTTACTTGAAGGGTTTATTTATGATATTGATTTAACTATCAATGATATTGAACAACTATCCCCTATATTTGAATTTGAGGAACCTGTAGATTCCATTTTAGAAATGATGGAAGAAGAAGAACAATTAAAAGATACAGAAATAGGACTTGTTACACTTAAAGAAGAAATCATAGATATAAATGAAGACATTATTTTATATGAAACCATTGCAAAATTATCAGTAGATGATTTAATTGAGGAGGCTGAACAACTTGAGGAACTAAAAGAAAAACATGAAAAATTAAAAGTACGTATGAATAATATCATATGGAAAGGTAAAATATTAGCAACTGATCGTTCAGCTTTAAAACAATCAGAAGATAGATTTCATGAACTTATGGGGGATGTTTGTCAACTTTGTGGACAAAAGATAAAGAAATGAATTTAGATAAATATAAATACCTTTTTAAAGAAGGGGATGAACAACAAAAATTGTGGTTAAAAGAACACAATAAAAAACGGAAAAGATCTCGTATTAAAATATGGATGCCAAGTAAAAAGAAAAGGAAGAAATATTATAAAGAAAATGAAACATTGTGAATTAGTTGATATAGGATATAAATGGTTATTAAAACATGGGTGTGCCTTTGCCTTTAAAGAATTGGTAACACAAGCAAAAGAAACACCTGATGTAATTGGTTTTAAAAATGGAACATCATATTTGATTGAATGTAAAACAAGTAGAAGTGATTTTTTAGTTGACAAGAAAAAACCTTTTAGAAAGATGACATCAAAAGGTATGGGTAGGTACAGATTTTATTTATGTTCAAAAGATATTATAAAGGTTGAAGATTTACCAAAAGGTTGGGGATTAATTTGGACAGACAAAACAGGGAAAACTGAAGTAATACATAATCCTTATTGTAAAAGTAAAAATGGAAACATATACAAAGGTGGGTTTTATAAAAGGAATAAAGATGGAGAGAATAGAATGATGATGAGTGCTTTAAGACGTTTACATATATTAGGTTTGGTTGATAGAATTTATGAAGTTAAATCATATAGAAAATGACATTAAAAGAATTAATACAAAAAGAAATTGAAGCTATTCAAAATATTCCTATTGATGAACAGGCTTATGATGATGCTATGATGTTAATTTATAGAAGAATACATCAAAGTGGAAATAAAGTTATAACTAGTGGAGTAGGAAAGGCTGGACAAATAGCACATACTATTGCTACCACATTATGTTCTACTGGAACTCCAGCGGTATTTCTTCATCCTCTTGAAGCTCAACATGGTGATTTAGGAGTGGTGGTAAATGGAGATGTTTGGATCTTGTTATCTAATTCAGGAGAAACAAGAGAATTGATAGAATTAGTTCAATTAATAGGGAAGAAAGCACAGGCTGATTATATTATTGCAATCGTAGGCAAACCAGAAACCACACTTGCTGGAATGGCTGATATTTGTTTATTCACTGGACAGCCAAAAGAAATTTGTCCACTCGGTTTAACTCCAACCACTTCTACAACTGTAATGAGTATTATTGGTGATTTATTAGTTGTTAACTTAATGGAAATGATTAATTTTACCAAAAGAGAATATAATTTACGCCATCATTCTGGATACTTGGGAAAGGCTTCAAAATGATACAATTAATAAATCCTATAAGAAAGTTTAAAATTATTGATAACGGGGAAATAATTGGTTATGAATTATTCGATAAAAAATATGGATGGATTCATTATTCAGTAAAAGATCCTACACGTAGATATAGTACCTTTCCAAATAATTGGACAAAAGAAGAAGGGTTGGTTGTTTTTATAAGAGAAGAAGAATTAATATAATAAAGATGACAAAAAAACAATTCATTAGTAAAATGGCAGACCTTAGTGTAAAACTTGATAAAAGTTTTGACGGGTTTGAAAATTTTGCATTGGTTAAAGAAATGGAAGAATTGTATGATAAACATTTTGAAGATTTATTT
>Ga0307928_10002921_pt1 | contig 13055 bp, 14 predicted proteins | sample AceLakmetagen232_FD_201815 | JGI IMG/M metagenome (GOLD analysis project Ga0307928, IMG submission 201815) | Saline water microbial communities from Ace Lake, Antarctica - #232 | ecosystem: Environmental > Aquatic > Non-marine Saline and Alkaline > Saline | place: Antarctica: Ace Lake... | reverse complement strand
TATAGAATTATCACCAAGTGGTATATATATAAATAATACTATCAATGGTGTTGATCCGGTTGTGGGTGGGGATTTAGTAACAAAAAAGTTTGCTGAGGAGAATTACTCTAATGCTTCACAAGGTCAGGGTTTAAGTATGTACTTAGGTAATTCTGGCGTAACTGGCGATAACTTTAATCTTACACCCTCACCGGATGTTGGATCAGGAGTTATTGTTGATACTGATGTAACTGGTGCAACTTCTCCAGTATTTATTGAACGATTTGTTACAGATGGATTTAATTCAGAAAAGCTTGAAGCTGGAACTTGGGTATTTAATAACTATTTAAAAGTCGATAGTCGAGTTGGAACATCTAAAGTAACAGTAAGACTTAATAAATCTGTTGCTAAAGCTGGTACATTAACTACTACTGGAACTGGTCTCACACGAACATTTACTGCTACTGAAGCTGGAACATTTGTGTCAGGTGACGCCAACTCATCTATATTATTAGCTACTCTAATAGAGACTCCTACAGAGACATTCTGGATAGACTCATTTTCATCTGGTACATCTGTTACTGCTGTAACTGATGCTGCAGGATACTCTAATGAAACAGGCGTTGCTTTTAGAATGTATTATCTTTTATTCTCAGTTCAAACTGAGGAGTTAAATGAAACAGACCCAACATTATATATTACTAAAACAGTACAACCAGAATATGATATTGATCCTACTGATGAAATATTACTTGCGTATTTTGCTGAAAGTACTAGTTCTAGAACTATTAGTTTATATAAAAATGGTTCCGAATATTTCTCACATCTAGATACGCCAGTACTTATAAAACATAATAATCTTAATGGTTTAAATGAGGACGATTATCAACATTTAACTGCTGCTGAAAAGACTACAGCTCTTGCTAGTAGTAGTGTAGAATATGCATATGTTAAAGATGTAAAAAGTAATGGAACTAGTGGTGGTACTTGTACTCTCGGTTCTTGGCAAACTAGAGATTTAAATGATCTTACTACTAATATAACTGGTGCTAGTTTAAGTAGTAACCAATTAACTTTACCAGCTGGAACATATATGATTAATGGTAGTGCTCCTGGATTTTATATTTCATCACATCAGTGTGTATTACGAAATACTACAGATTCAACATACGACATTATAGGTTCAAATGCATACACGTCTACTTATAATAGTGTAACCAGCTCCTATCTATATGGGTTAGTAGTAATAACTGGTACGAAGGTGTTTGAAATTCAACATTATAGTTCTGGAACAAAAACCGGTGATGGATTCGGAGTAGGATATAGTACAGGCGTTAGTAATGTATATGCTCAATTAGAGATAACTAAGATAGCTTAATTATAATAACAAGAGGTCCTTAAAACAGGCCTCTTTTAATATATACACACAATAAAAACTAAATAATAGTTGCTGCGTAAGCAAGCAACACGCTTTTAAACTCTATGTATATATAATATTATTAATTCTATATTAGTTCTGTTTTTAATAATCTGTACTTAGATGCCTTGGCGGCATCATATACACGATAGTTTTATAGGTTAAAGATAGTCTAGACTTCCATTAACCTATAACAAATCTTTAAAGTGATTTGAAATCCCAACCATACGAAAATAATAAATTATTTAAGGTACATTTGTTTCAACATACTTCCAGCCTTTATTTCTTATTTTACTTCCCAGGGTTGAAGGAAGGGTTAGTCACCACCGTTATCAGTACATATAATATATATTAATTACATAGATATGTCAAGCTTTTTCTTCATACTAAATTGATGAAGACTTGATTGCGTTATCTTCTTTGGTTATCAACCTTAAGTTTTTATAATTAAAACATGTTTTATATTCTTCACGATTAGTTAAATCAAAACTTGAACATGGTACGATATGATCAACACAGAGCTTATTGTGGAACCGTTGTGTACCATAATCATCGATAGTGTATCCATCAGGTATAGTTGATATTAAGTGAGCCATAAACGCTTCTCTAGAGCCAGCACCACAGTCTACTAAAAATTTATATCTAGCATTTATATCTCGTATAATATGACTTATACATGTTCTACCATGATGAGCTGCACGAAACTGAGCATTATTTTTCCATTGTTCTCTTTTATACTTATTCCATCTTTCTTTATTATCTAATTGCCATTTTCTACTGTACTCATTAGTACAAACTTTACATTTATTAGAATGCTTATCTTTATTTTGGCTTAACTTATGATATTCATTTAATTCTTTTTCGTAACCACATTTAATACATTTTTTAGTCATGTTTAACTCCTAACGCATTTAACCAACATTCTGCACATATCTTATAATCTTTACCAACTTCGTATTTTCCTACTTGTTCTTGTACGAAATCTCTTTCAGATTCGTCACTAATTCCAAAATTCAAAGATAACCCTACATATGCTTTATCTTTTTCTTTATCTCCATCTTCACTGTGAAGGATTAAATCCTTATCACAAACACTACATTTTAATTCTTTACAACTCATTTAACATTCTCCTTAAATTGAAACTACGTTTAATTGGTGGTTTAACAGGTAGTGAATACCCATTCTCTCTTATTAATTGTTCATACTCTGCTTTAAGCATGCTTTCGTGATCATACCAATGTTCACGAATCTGACCATATACATGTTTTGGATACATTCCATAAACAATCGCGTCCATCATATGATCATTACCTTTATATTTATATTCTCTTATCTCAATTGCCATTCGTTCTCCTTATTATACGAACCATAAAAGCTCTACTATAGTAATATAGTACATTTACACACAAAAGTGTATATTTATTTTAAAAAAATATTATTATAATATATTTGTGTATACTAGTAGTATGACGAAAGGAGAAATATGTCAGAAACAGGAGTATTAGTAGGTGATAACTTTTCACCAAAACAATTAGAAGCTATAGTGTTATTTGCTAGCGGAGAGTATAATTGTACACAGGTTGCAGAAAAACTAGATGTATCAAAACAAACAATATCTGCATGGAGACGTAATTCACAATTCATGGATGAGATATATAATGTAGCTCAAGTAGCATTACGAGATTTAGTTCCTCAAATATATCAAGCTGCCGTTAAGGAAGCACTACAAGGAAAATCTCAACATATTAAAATTATATTAGATCATTTAGATAACTTAAATAATAATACTAACAAAGATAATCTATCAAGTATTACATTCACATGGGACACAGATGGAAATAAAGATACCGTATAAACCTATGGACTATCAAGCAGAGCTCCATAGTAGTGATGCTCGCTTTAAAATAGTTGTAGGGGGTCGTAGAGTAGGTAAGAGTATGTGCTTCCTTAACGAGGCTGTGAAGCACTGTCTGAGTGAACCAAATAGAATGGTATTCTGGGTAGCTCCTACATATAATGCAGCTAAAGAGATTGGCTTCGATGAATTCATGAATGTATCAGAGATATTAAAACCAGCGATACACACAATACATCACACAAGATTAAAAATAGTTTTTAAAAACGGTAGTACATTATATTTTAAAGGTAGTAATAATCCTGACTCGTTAAGAGGTAGAGGATTAACATTAGCTATTTTAGATGAAGCAGCATTTATAAATGAAGAGGTATGGACTAAAATTATTAGACCTGCATTGTCAGATAAAGGTGGATATGCACTACTTGGTAGTACCCCAAATGGTTTCAATTGGTTTAAAGATATGTGTGAAACTACTTTAGGTAATTGGCGTAAGTTCTTGTGGCCAACGGAGTTAAACCCATTGATAAGTGTAGAAGAATTAAAAGAGGTACAATCTCAAATAAGTAGAGATGAGTACCTACAGGAATATTGTGCTAAGTTTATAACTAAAGCCGGTAGAGTATATGATGAATTCACTGGATATAATATTATACCTAATTGGTCACCAGATCCAAATAAATATGATATACATTTAGGTATGGATTTCGGTTATGCACATCACACAGCAATTGCATTTATGGCAGTAGATAGGGCGACAAATGAAAAGGTCATACAGTTTGATGAGATATATATTACGAAAACGCAGATGGAAGATATAATTAATAATATTAGAGCAGTATTCCAAACACATGGGCTAACCCAGGGTGATCTTGTAACCTGTTTTAGTGATCCAGCAGGTAATGCAGACGAACTATCATCTGGGTTATCTCCAGTAGATATGATGAGGAATGAAGGATTTAATGTAATTAATAAAGGTAGTAGAATAAATGCAGGAATAGCATTAACTAGAAGTTATATTAAAAATAGTTTAGGTGATAGTAGATATTTTATTACTGAGAATTGTCCGGAAACTATAAGATCGTTCAATGGATACCAATATACCCTTAAGAATGATGGTAGCGTTAAAGAAGAAGCATTGAAAGATAATATACATGATCATTTATGTGACGCAGTACGGTACTTCTTTGTTAATAAATTTGACCATGCTAAATATGTTGCATCAACACCAGGTCTAAACGCCTATACTAAGAGTAACACAATTAAGAAGGTAATGAAGAAATGTAACGCATGTAACAGACCTTTCATATCTTTAACACCTAAACATGAACCACCGTTCATATGTACAGAGTGTCAACAAAAGGAAATATAAATGAATGATACAATACCTAATTCAATAGTAGTTCAATCAAATGCATACTCTTTCAGCAACGATGAGAAGAAGAGACGCGAAGGTGCACTGAAGAATAAAGACTATTTTTATGGCAGACAAGAACAATACATTAATTTAGTTAATGAAGACATGGATCCAGTTAGTATTAATTTAACTAATCCTGTTGTTACTAAACGTTCATCTTTGTTATACACTAGACCATTGGTAAGAGTATTTGACGGTCCTTCTGCATCAATTAAAATAATAGAAGCTATATATCAAGATATGCAGATAGATGATATACTTCATCAAGTGGACTTAAGTGCTGAATTAACAGGTACATCATTAGTATTCGTTGGAGTACCAGAAGATGGTAGTTATCCAATAGAACTTAAAGTATATGATGCTGCAGATTTTAGCGTTATGTCTAATGATAGAAAATCAATGGAAGCATTACAACTTATATCACTTAATGACTTAGTTACAACTACTAATGAAGGTAAGAATGGACAAGTTAATGTTAAACGAGTAATAGATTCAGAAGTATGGACTGATAATTATATACATAAAGTAAGAGATGGTGTAGTCACAGCTGGTTCTGAGAAGAATGAATTAGGGTATATACCATTTGTGCCGTTTAAAGCACAAGAGGTTATAACTCAATATTTAGGTCATTCTCCTGCTACATCAGTAAGACAAATGAATTCCTCATATAATCAAACAGCTACTAATCTTGGATATACGATTAAAATGCAATCAGCAACCCCTATTGTATTAAATGGTTTCACTAACGGTGAAGGTATTTCAGTACATCCAGGTACAGCTATTAGTTTACCAGTAGGTGCAGATGCTAAAACATTACAATTAAATCCTAAAATAGGTGAAACTATGGAGTTTCTAAAGTATTTAGAAGATAAATTATATGAAACATCTAGTATTCCTAAAGTTAGTGTGTTAGGTAACACATCAGGTAGTACATCTGGTGTAGAACTATTAATTAAATGGGCACCTATTAAGAGTATATATACTGAAAAGTCTAATAGATATCAAACATATGAACTTAATCTTGCTAATATGATATTAAAGAGATTGGGAGCAGAACCAATAGATAATATATTGGTTAAATATCCAGAAGATTACTTACCAGTAGATACAACTAGAGAAACACTATTAGAAGATATACAATTAGGTTTAAGAACACCTATTGATGAAGTTATGAAACTACATCAGAGTTTAAGTGAAGCAGAAGCAGAAGCAGAGGTTCGTGCTAACCTTTCATTCAATAAAGAATTAAGCACAACGAAAGAAACAATTAATAAGGAGGATTAGATGTCCGAAGAAAACAACGATTCAGGTAATCAAACTCAGAATACAGGTTATTCTGCAGAGTATGTAAAAGAACTTCGTGATGAAGCAGCATCATATCGCACTAAGGCGAGAGATGCAAATGATGAACTTACAACATTAAAGGGTATTATAACTGCAGATAAGACTGCTGGTACGATTAATGCTGAGTTCACCAAAAGAGGTATTAAGGCTGACCCTAAATGGGTAACTCTAGATGAGGGCCAAGATGCATCTAAAGCAGTAGATAAGTTCTTGAAGGACTATCCGCAGTTTTCTACACCACAAGCTCAACCACCAGTGATACCAGGACGGGCTCCTATGTCACCACAAAGAACAAACACTAATATCGAAAATAACGCTGTTAGTGAACTAGGTGCGATTAAGAACGATCCTATAGCGAGAGCTCAATTAAGGGATCAATATCGTAACTTACTAGCTAATCAAGCTAATACAAATTTCACAGTATAAAAAGGTAAAATATTATGTCTATTTCAAATTCAACAACTCTGAACGACCTTGTAGGACAAATCGTTTCAGATACAACTCAGTCAGCCGCATACTCAACACGAGTAATGCGTAACTTAATTTCAGTTAAAGAAGTACCTCTTGGTGCAGGATCAATCGTGATGCCTCGTTTCCAGGAATTATCAGAAGCTAGTCTTACTGAAGGTACAGCAACTGGAAGTACAGCTTGGAGTTCAGACGGTGTAACCCTTACACCTGTAGAACGTGGTATCTATGTTCAGATATCTAAACGCGTATTACACGCTGATCCATTTAGTGATCTTTCTCCTTATGGAGAGCAACTCGGAAGAGCACTTGCTCAAGGTGAAGATAAAGAAATTCTTGCTGTTATGGGATCTGGCGTATGGGACACTGATGTAGATTCTGGTGGAACTATGACTGCTGCTCACTTTAGAACAGCTATCGCAACTCTTGAAGCTGCTGATGCTCCTAAACCTTATTTCTGTGTACTTGCTCCACAACAGTGGGCTGATATAGTAGATGACTTCGGTGATGCTGCTACATTTGCTGGTGTTGGATCACAAATCGTAGAAGGATTCGGAGAAGGTTATCCTTCAATGAATGGTTATGTTGCTGCTCCTTATGGTGTACCAACTTTCATCTCTACTCAGGTTGAGACTGGTGCTGAATACAATGGTGTAATGTTTGCAAAAGAAGCCGTTGGTTTCGCATTCATGAAAGACATTGGAGTTGACGTTGACGATAACGTAACTGCTCGTGCATTCGACTTAATGGCTTGGCGTTCAGCTGACCAGAAGTTGCTTGTAAGTAATTATGGTGTTGGTCTAACACGTACAGTTTAGTAAATTGGGGCCTTCGGGCCCCTCTATTAATATCATGGAGTTATGATGAACGGTGAAGATAAGCTAGATAAAGTATTAACTGAACTAACAGCGTTGAAGACTGATATGGATTACGTTAAACGTCATATAGCTACAACAGCAGATCAATCCGTACGTTTAGCAGTAGTAGAAAACAAAGTTAACGGATTAACTAAAATAGCCTGGTACATAGGCTTGGCGTGTTTAGGTGCAATAATTGCAGCTGTACTCGCATTAATAATTTAAGAGGTATATATGTCATTATCAGTAATATCCGCAATTCCAGCATCTGGAGCTATCGATGTATCTATAGCTACAAACTTCGAATGGAAATTTTACAACCCAAACCAGGATAATAATTGGATAGTTACATCATTAGATGGTATATCTGGTGTCATTACTGACGATATGGTTGTAATAACTGACGGTAATGATAATCCTGTAGGTGGTGAAGTGTCAACTATATACACTGAAGGATATACCGCATTATCGTCTGGGTTGTTATTTGCCCCAGATGAAAGTTTACAATATGCTACAACATATACACTAACACTACCTGGATCTCCTAGCGGAGTTTATGGTATTCCTGATGGAGAAACCCCTATTTCAACTGATTTCTTAGCAGGATCAGGATATACTTATACTTTTACTACAGTAGACCAACCTACAGTTCCTCCACCTACAGATCCAACTACTAGTGGTTCTAATGTAGTGGTTCAAAGCGTACACGATAGTGCTATAGTACTAGGTACAACTCATGGAAGATGTGTTGGACCACAAGGTGGAGTAGCGAACAATTCACAATTCTTAATAGAAGAAGATGGAACGTTATCAGCACTAGTATTTATAAATAGAGACAATATAGTATTAAGAAAATCTACAGATAATGGATTTAGTTGGACCGATAAAGATAATGATGCAATATGGAGCACATCAAATGGAGAACTTTATATGCCAAATGATCAAGGATATGGTCCAAGATTAACATTAATTAAAAATACCACTAACGGTTACTATCAATGTCACTCATACGATGGTAAATTATATACACATAGTTCGGTTGCTGACCAAGCATCGCATACAGTTTGGGGATATACAATGTTAAAATATCAATCTACTGTGCCTGGCAAATATTTCACATATTTTGCAACTAAGCCAATGGATCCATATGATAATTATGCAGTTGTCGGAGATTATATAGCTGGAGGATATTTTGCGTCAGATTCATTTAGTTATGATTTAACATATCTAGCTTATGCGGAACAAAATAACAAACTAACAGTAATGGGACAAAATCTCGAAACAACGAGTTATGGTAATATTATACAAGATTATAATCCACATCCAACTAAAACTATCGTAAAAGGAGCTTTAGCAGTAAGAAGTTGGAGAGATAAACTCAATATTGTATATGTTGCAGAGGGAGACGTATTAGAATATATGCCTTATGCAAAACTATTAGGTACACTATTTGGTACAGGATATACAACAGGTGAATACGGTACAGCTGTTCCTATTAAGTCAGGACAACTAACAGGACAAGCTAGATCATTTGTAGAACCAACATTAGCAGTAGATGGATTAGGAAATTTATGCACACATTATACATTTCTTGAGGACGATTATTATTCTATATCTACAGATAAAGGAGCTACTTGGACGAGTATATATAGTGAGCCTCCTAGTGGATATATAATTCATACTGATATTCTTGTAGATGAAATAGCACCATCGAATGATGTAATTGGATTAGCTTCAGGCTTTTTAATATCTACAGTATTTGAAAATGATAGTTTGTCACCAGATTTATTCGTTAAAGAGGTACCCGCACATGACTTAATCGAAGGAACATCTACGATAGACTGGAATAGAGTTAATTCTATAACCGGTGACGTAATAGCAGGTAAATTTTTTAGGTTTACAAATGAAATAAAACCACATTCAAATAATAAAGATAGTATTAGAATGGTTTATCAAGTTGGTCGAAATAACGAAATCAATGGATTAGGAACTAATCTTACTACTGTATATCAAGAACGTGTAACTAATTTAGCTTTTCCAGATGAGTTTCAAGGTACATCGTTCACAGCAACTAATATAGATTATTATGCAGCAGGACATACAAGTGCTAATACTACATTATATATGAGTAAAATAGGCGAAATAGGAATGGATTACTCGTTTACTAGATATGACCCAATTGCTAACTCAACAATTAGTGGTAAATCTGGGTATGAGACAATAGTAACACGTGAAATAGAAGCTGTAATAGATCCAGGATCTTATGGATTTCCTACAGTAGCTGGAAGTGATGCTGATTTTCAAGAATATATAGCTAGAGATAATAGAAAGTTATTCTATAAACCAGATACTTTCTTAGATCGAGAGTTTATATTAAATAAAGCTGGCACATTAAAAAGAACAGTGTGGACAGTTAGAATTATGGGTAATGACTACGAGGTAGCTCAAATCGTACCTAGGTGGGTAGATGGAGCCATTGTGTACTACGAAGCTAATTTATATGTAATAGGACCAAGTAATGATCCTTTTACAAAAGTAATATTACCGAGCGAAAGTTAAAATAATGGATAATATAAGTAATTCATTAGGATTGAGTACAGGTAAAGAGATATTAGATAATCTAGCATCTCCTAGCGAAGATACCGAAACAGATGAGTATCATATACATAAAAAGAAAACAATAAAATCGAAGCCTGAATTTAAGGCTCTTAAGAAATTATTAAATAAAAGAAAGTTAGGATTATAATGGCTACATATAGTGGATATTTAATGACAGGTGTTCCTGTTAACAGAGAAGTAGATATACTCAATGTATATTCTAGTGCTACCTCTAGTGGTACATTTGCATTAGAAGAAGCTATGGTGTATGAGTATTCTACACGAGTAACAAATTACAGTATAGATGATTCTAAATTCTATAAGATATCATATGAGGATACTAGTGATGGGTACGTTACTCCATTATCAGAAGCAACTGCAGGTGTTACGATACTTGAAGCTGCTCCTATATTAGATATAACGTCTTCTAACGATGGAGCGTCATTTGCATCAGTACAAGAGGTATATGATAGATCAAATATAACTACTGCTGATATATCAGAGACTAATGTAAATTATTCATTGTCTGTAGCTAGAGCATTTATAGATATGAGATTATCAACTATATCAATAGATAGATATAGAGTTTTTGCTGACTCAGTACAAACTAGAAAATACAACGCATCATTAAGAATTATAAAAGATGTTGAGATAAATTATTGCTTAAGTCTTGTATATAAATACATGGCTGATGCTGCAATATTAGAAGATACAACTTCTAGTTCTTCAACATCAACAGCAACAAGTATAAGAATAGGTCAAACTACTATATCTGATAAAGATGCTAGTGGTAGTAGTGATAGTATTGAAGCAGCTACAAATTTCGATGCATTATCAACAAGATATGCACAATATGCAGAAACTGCGTTAGATAGTCTTGCTCCTAACTATGTACCTCTTAGATATGCTGAGAATGGAACTGGTTACGATTTTGGTACTAGTGCAATTATTAGTTACGCTCACTCAGCAAGTTTTAGTTTTGTTGGTGGCATTATCTTAGATAGAGAGGAGCTATAATATGCCTAATACTACTTATCCTGGTGCTCTCTATCTTTTCGAGGGCACTACAGCAGACGCAAATGCAAATGATCAACAACAACGTGAATTATTCGTTATTAATGAAAATGGTGATGTTATTTTACGATATAAAGATGAAAGTGACGCTTATCATTATTATTATGAAGGTCAAGGTAGTGGATCAGGTGTTTCAGACCATACATTATTAAGTAATATTGGAACTAACACACATGCTCAAATAGATACATTTATTGCAGGTGGTGGACCATCAGGAGTATATGATGATACTGCTATATGGGCTGCTACTGACGCAAATACTGCAGATATTGCAGCATTTGAGGCATCTGGAGTATTAACTGATGCTGATACTGTTTCTCCTGTAAGTACTGGAAATTTAATAATAACACAAGCAGACGTTACAGGTGGTGGAGATATGTCAAAGTCGACATATGATACTGATAATAATGGTATAGTTGATAATTCAACATTAGTTAATGGACTAACTGTTTATACTGCTGTTCCAAGTGGAGCTCTATTTACAGATACTGTTTATAGTGATACTGCTATTCAAGCAGAAGTTGATGCCAATACCGCAAATATATTAACTAATTCTGGTTTAATAGCAACTAATGCTGCAGATATTGTTACACTTCAAGCTGGTGCAATAGGTTATGGTAATACAGCTAGTAGACCTGGTACACCTGCGAACGGTTTACCATATTTTGATACTGATTTAGGATATCAAATTAATTATAGCGGTAGTGTTTGGGTTAACGCAACCGGTGCAACGGTTTAAGGATATATACTTATGTCATTATCGAGAACAAATACAGAAGAGTTTGAATTATATGAAAGTCCCGCACAGTCGACTCGTACAGTAGCGTATAATCATAATGCTACAGGTACCGATCAATTATTAGTACTAGGTATAACTTTTTCATTAGAAAGAGGAATTCCTGTATCTGTAACATATGATGGTGTTGCTCCTGATGAAACAATATGTGATGCAACTAACTACGAGTATGGTGATGGAAACACTGTAGTGCCGATGTGTTTAACATGGAAAAATCCATCTAGTGGAACTAATAACATTGTTATAACTTATAGTGGTACTGTTTATAGGACAGTGTTACACGCACAGAGTTTTACAGATGCAGTTATAGGAAACATAAGTCTTTCATTGAATGTACCAAATACTTTACGTGAGCATGATTTTTATGTTAATCCAGGTTCTATGATTTATACTTTTGGACAGAATCACGACCAATCGCCAAAAACGTATACAGTACGTATAGATGGAGTATCATTTACCACTCTTAGTTCTGGGTGGCCAGATTATATATTATATGATGGTGACTTTGATATGTGGTTTCAATCAGATGGTGTATTCGCAGTATTACATAATACTGCTTTAACTGTCGGTGTAAAAAATGTAAAATTTGATTCTACTGAACTTAATGTTCAAAATGATAATGATCATATAATATTAGAGATTAATGATATAACTATAGATGATATACCACAAGCTCTTTCAATTAATATTGGTAAATTATTTATCGATGTAGCGTATTAATAATAAAATAGCAATAAGGAGAATGAATTATGGCTAATGAATTTAAAATAAAAAATGGGGTTACTATTGATAGTAGTGCTCCAGCAAGTGGAATAGTAACAGACTTATCTACAGCACTAATAACTGACTTAGTTACTGGATCAGGTATAAAATCGTACGTTGATGAACAGGTAACTGGTGGTGGAATTCCATCAGTAGGTGACTACGGTGATATAGATGCATCTGATGGCGATGGTGGATGGTACAATACAGATATACATGTTAATGAATCTGGTGTTGGTTTTCCAGGACAAGAAGTTAGACTATCTACTAATGATGCTGATGGAGTATTAAAATTATTCAATGCAATCGATGAGACTTCTGATTCTATTATAGAATTATCACCAAGTGGTATATATATAAATAATACTATCAATGGTGTTGATCCGGTTGTGGGTGGGGATTTAGTAACAAAAAAGTTTGCTGAGGAGAATTACTCTAATGCTTCACAAGGTCATGGTTTAAGTATGTACTTAGGTAATTCTGGCGTA
>Ga0307928_10002917_pt1 | contig 13060 bp, 20 predicted proteins | sample AceLakmetagen232_FD_201815 | JGI IMG/M metagenome (GOLD analysis project Ga0307928, IMG submission 201815) | Saline water microbial communities from Ace Lake, Antarctica - #232 | ecosystem: Environmental > Aquatic > Non-marine Saline and Alkaline > Saline | place: Antarctica: Ace Lake... | reverse complement strand
TTCACTTACTCCTACATCTACTCCTGGAGAAGGGATATTTTGTGTGCATCCTAAAATACACAAAGCATCAATCCATTGTATTTCTGTGCTTTTATTCTGCCCTACTGCTAAGGTTCCTGCATTAATTTCTAAAGTTACTGAGGATAATCCTGGATTATTGTTACCTTTTAACATTAATTTATAATTTAAACTATCACTCCAATTTAACCATAAATATTCTGTTGTTATGGGGTCTTTTATTTCAAAAAAAGTATCAGTCATTTCTGTATAGTTTTTACTTCCACTTTGGTTTAAAGCAAAAACTGTGTTATTAACATAAATATTGTCAGTAATATTATTAAGATTAATGTCAATCTGGTTAATATGCCAAGCGAAGCCCACATCAACAGGAATATCAACACTACCAATATTTTCCACGTAAGGGATAACATTTAATGAACTTGCATTACTTACTAAATTGTATCTAACTACAAATCTAGCTTTGTAAGTTGTTCCTCCTATTGTTTTTGTTACATCTCTGTATCCTGTTAAGTTTACCCATGTTTCATTATCTCCATCCATATTCCATGTAAATGGTAAATTATCATTACAGTAATATTCCCATTCATTTTGTAATTTAATTCCTCCACAAAATACGTTATGCGCCCAGTATTCATCTATGTGATTAGTTAATTGTATTCCTGAAGTTGTGTTAAAGTAATAGTCATCTATTTCATTCCAACAGTGTAACGTTTCCGTTCCATTCATTTCACAAGCTACTGCACCACTTCCCACGGGTTGATACGGAGAAGCAATAACGTAAACGGTGATAAAACTAAGTATGATAAAAATACCCCCCAGTATATAAAACGTTTTCTTACTCTTTCTTTCAGGTTTTTCATCTCCATTATCCTTGTATATATGTTCCGCTTCCATTTGATTTTATCCAACGAGAACATGCGATATTTAAACAAATTAAATCTTCATCTAAAAGATTAATACCATCACTAAAGTTTTGTTCTTCTGCAAATACATTAGTTTCATTTATTAATGCGAGATTAGTATAATCCATTTCTACAAACGCATCATAAGTTGCGTTGTAAGTAGTTGTCCAATCATCGTTATACATATTGTAAGTAGCAGTTGATTGGTTGTAGTTCCACTGATTCATATAAGAATTATCCCATGTTGAGTTCCATAAAGCAAATACATCTGCGGTATGGTTATATCCAAATATTTCTAACCAACTTTGGTCCCAAGTTGAATTCCATAAGTCAAAGACTATCGAAGTATGATTTGTAGCTAAACCTGCATCATAAGTAGCATTATAAGTAGTTGTCCAATCATCATTATACATATCGTAAGTAGCAGTTGATTGATTGTAGTTCCATTCTATTCCCGCATACAAAGTATCTGCATGAGTTTGATTCCAAGTTACGTTATCCCCACTAGAAGCATCGTAAGTTGCGTTGTAAGTAGATAACCAAACATCGTTATACATATTGTAAGTAGCAGTAGATTGGTTGTAGTTCCATTTATCCAAGTAACCCTGATCCCATGTGGAGTTGTAGTTATTGAAGGTAGCAACTGTTTGGTTGTAGTTCCAGATATTCATAAATGAATTATCCCAAGTTGAGTTGTATAGGTTGAAGGTAGCAATTGTTTGGTTGTATGCCCATTGTATTCCTGCATAAAGAGTATCAGCATATGTTTTATTCCAATCAACATTATCTCCTGTAATTCCTATATCTGCATATAAAGTATCTGCATAGCTTTCATTCCAACTTTCATTATCTCCACTTCCTCCTCCTAGTAATGAGGTTCCATTCCAGTATGCACCTGTAGAGTTTACATCAAAACTATATCCATCACCTATATGAAATAATTTCATTAACCAACCTTCTCCAAAATCGTTACCCCATAAGAAGTGTTGTGTAGAGTTAGTTGAATAAGATACATTAGTTCCTGTTTCAAAATATGATTTATCTACTACACAAGTACATCCACTATAAGTTCCATCTAGAACTCCGATTGAACAACTCCCCCCATCTATTACTTCACATCCATTTCCACCATTACATGTTTCTGTGTTTCCATCTCCATCACTATCATCACAGTCTAGTCTTGAACTTGAAGTACAGTTTCCTACTCCTGAAACACAAGTTTCACTTGAATCCACTGTTCCTGTTCCACTTCCACAAGAATCTCCTACTCTTATTTCACATCCATCTGCATCAGTATAACTTCCATCACAATAGAAGTGATCATTTCCATCTGTTCTACAAGTAGTACAAGTTGTATCACTTGCATCTCCACTCCATTTTCCAGCTTCACATTGGGTTATTCTCCCAATATTATAACATGCTGAATCTCTATCACACCACATAGCTCCAGAATTATCACAGTGAGGTGCACTTCCATCATAAGCATGGCAATCTATTAGATAACCCCCATCATAACTTGCACTATAACTCGTTGAGTGAGTTGTTAAAGTTCCTGCTGGTGCACTCACTCCACTCATATCGTAACAGTATGTTACATCACTATAGTATCCACAAACTAATTCACTTCCAGAACATGTTTGAGATTGATAACTACTTGGACAACTTTCAGGATCATTCTTCCAATCTGAGGCTTGTATTCCTCCAACTAAGAAGATTGTTAGTACGAACAACAAGCTAACTTTAAAGTAGTTCCGCAATTTATAGCCCTCCCGTCGCCTTTAGTTGATGAATCAAAGTGCCAATAGTTTCCTAAGTAATCCCCTGCAGTTCCATGAGTAAATCCATTACAATCATTTACAGGTAAGGAGGCTGGTGCATATTTTGGACCACCACCAATTACCCAAGCATCATCATCGAGGGTAGTTCCTTGCCATAGTGCAACCTCAAATTCTGTACATAAATGTGATCCAGTAAATTCTGCATTACAAGTATAATCTCCTGAGGCATATCCAGTTAAACCTCCATCTGAAAGTGAAGCCGTTTGTGTTCCAGCAGTTAAATTAATATCTGAAGGGGCATATCCACTTCCTGCACTAATTCCATCATAAGTAGCATTGTAAGTAGTAGTCCATCCCTCATTATACATATTGTAAGTAGCTGTGGATTGATTATAATTCCATATATCTAGATAACTTTGATCCCAAGTAGAATTGTAGTTAGTAAAAGTAGCTAAGGTTTGATTATAAGCCCATTCTATTCCAGCATATAAAGTATCTGCATAAGTTTTATTCCAATCAGGATCTCCCCCAACTAAGAAATCACTAACATTTCCACATGTTCCCCCAGTGCAGAACTCTGGAGAAGTAATGTTTCCAGTAGTAGTTATGTTCCCACTACCATTCATATTCCCTACAAATTCTATATCAAATACCCTTAAAATACTAATATATTCTGATAAACTTCCAAGAAATGCGAATAAACCTGTTCCAGTTGTTGTAAAGTTATATGCTCCAATATCTATATTAGAATTAGCATTTCCTCCATCAAGTTCAAGGAATATATCTCTAGCACCAGTTTCGTTCCAAGTAACATTATCTCCCGTTGCAGAATCATAAGTTGCATTGTAAGTTGAACTCCAAGTATCATTGTAGGTAGTTACTAATCCATCCGCATAAGCTATTGCGGGAATAGTTTGATTATAAGCCCATTCTATATCTGCATAAAGAGTATCGGCGTAACTCTCATTCCATGTTTCGTTATCTCCTGTTCCTGCACCACAACTCCCAAACTCTAAAGCAGTTTCACCAATATTAACCTTTAAACAGTTTCCTCCCTCCCCCGTATAAGAAGCAGGAGTATCTGTTAAGTTTAGAAAAGTAGTTATGTTCCCCCCCACAGAAGAAACTATTCCCGAAATTATTACACTAGGAAGTTCTTTAGAGTCGTATCCAAACTCTATCCCAGCAGAAACAAATCCAACAGATACAATAAAAATTAAAAAAAATGAAAATATATTATTCCTCTCCATATGGTTTATATGTAAAGAAAGATTTTTATACTTAACGTTAAGGGGCAACTGCACTAGTCACAACTTGAGCACCACTTTTAGCAGCCATTGCATATTCTCTCCATGCTGTGCTCTCTCCTTTTGCAAAGTTGAACACTATAATCAAAGCTATTATCCCAAACATAAATACAGTTATTGCAACAATCACTGGTGCATTCTTTTCTAACCAGCCCATTGTTTCTTTCCTTTTTTCTTCAAGGATATCTACCGCAGCATCTCTGAAATCTGCTGGTGCAATATTCATAATTAACTTTAAATTACTAATCTCAACTCTATTAAGTGGAACTAATACTTCAGGATCATCATCCTTTCTTTTACAAAGTATTCCTCTCTTCCCATTAATTTCGTGGTAATCTGTGCTTGAAACATTGAAAATCTTTCTGGATTTATCTTTACAAATAAGTTCTTGTTCTCCACCAGTTTCTATTAAGTTAAAGAAGATTCTTTTCTTCTTGAACCAACCAGCTTTAGTTGTATAGATACTTACTTTCCCTTGTCCTAATCCTACAATCTCCACGCAAGGATAGGTGAACTTTAGTTTTCTTTTGAATACTAACAACCCGATAATAACTACACAAAGAACAATGAAACCTATTCCCCAAAACAAGAGAGAACTTGCCCAACCCATTGCACTAGAACCAATGCCTCCCATATCAAAACCTAATGCCATTCAATCAAACCTCCTTTCATCTTCTAAAAAAACTTTTTTTAACATCTTGTAGTTCGTTAATATTCTTACTTTCACTATACATTCCCATAATCATTTTCCTTATCCCTTCTGCATCTGCCATCTTCAAAGTGATTAATGTAAGAGAATACATAATGTCTGAAATGAATTTGATTTGTGCTCTATTGGTTATTTTATATTCCTGCCAGTTACTAATCATCATATGAATAGAAGTTTCTGTTAAGGAGTAAGCCCTTCTTCTAATTGTTTTATCATCTAGTTTAGATAGAGAAGTGTTAGGATTTGCCACTGAAAGGATTAGGTTAGATAAATCCCAGGCCCCAATTTCTGAGATGGCATTATCTTTTAAGTTCTTATTAGTGATCCATTTACCAGTATCTTGGTCTAGGGTTTTCCCCATCAATCTATTTCTTAGAAGCTCTACAATCTCTTCTGGATTAATCTTTTCTATGATACTAGCTTTATCTCCACCAAAATTATATGGTTGTGCTGGAGCTTCATCCATGTAGGGTTGTTGTTCATCCATTTTTTATCTTTAGTTTTACTGTTTTTTATTTCTTTCTCTTTGTTCTCTTAACCTTAAATATAATATCTCCTTTTGAAGAGAGTGGTCTTACTTCAAATCCTGTCTTTCCGAATACACTTTTAGTTGGTGCTTTAGTTATTCCTCTTGCGTATCCAGTAAAGGAAGTTGAGAAACCAGTGGTTGTTTTTCCTCCAAAGGGTTTTCCTATTGCAGGAGCTCCCATTGAAATCTTAGGAAACGGAGGTAAAGGAATTTTAGGGAGGAAACCTTTTGAGGGTATCTTAGGAACAGGAGTTCTAATTCTTGGGGTAATTCTTGGAGGGTTGATAAGGGCAGATTTTTGAATAGATGATGTTGCAAGTTTTATTGAAGAAGCCTGTCCTAACATTGGAACCTGAAGTGTATCTGTTTTTGATCTTACTCTTGGAGAGAGTTGTGATCCTAATCCAAGAGTGGTAATACTCCTCTGTTTACTCTGTGAAGCAAGAGCAGATTTGATTGATTGTCCTGAAACTAAAATCCCCCTCTGTTTAGTTGTTTGTTTAAGTCCTCCCCCAATTCCTAAAACACTTCTTCCCTTGAATAAGTTTGATCCAATATTCTTTGTTTGAGTATCAAGCCCAGTAGAGATTACCTTAGTAGAAACCTGTGGAGTTTCCATAACAGGAGGAGCATAGGTTGTTGAGAAAGGGGTTTTAGTTCCTCCTCCCCCACCACGAAAGACAGTTACTCCTTCTTTTTCAGGAGCTTTTTTTATTACTTTAGTAAATCCAATATCAGAATATCCTCCGCTAACTTTTGGGGTTCCCCCAAAATATAAGTTCTTTCCAACTTTAACACTAGGTGCAAAGTCTAAATTAATATCCGTTGTTCCTCCGAACTCTGCATTCTTTCCCCATTGCCTTCCAATAGATGAACCAGTCTTAACTGCTTCTCTTGAACTAGAAGGTAGTTGAAACATAGCAGAAGATTGCATTCTTGGAATGAATGTTGATTTAGAAAATTGGAGTGAGGCCTGTCCACCTTCGATTAAAACTCCTCCCTTTGCACCGAAATCAAAGGTTGAAGAGGATAATACTTGTGTTGGTTTTGCACCTCCTAAAGGGTTCCAAGAGAGTTGTCCAGTAGTTGTTGCAAGTCCTTGTCCTTTCGGGATAATAAATGTTTTATCTCCAGTTTTTACAAATTCTCCTCCGAAAACAACTTCTTGTTTTAGGTTTCCAAAACTTCTTGTTCCCTTCCCTAAAACTAAACCATCTTTTCCAAAATCTTTTATTATTTTAGTATCCCTTAAAGTTTGAGAACCTAATGATTCAAAATCTCCTGCAACAATATCCTTCTGTAATCTTCCATACTTCCCAAAACTAGAAGCACCGAACGCAGCACTTCCTAATAACATCCCACTATAAATGTAAACATCTTTAGATGGTTTGTAATTAATATAACCTTTCAAAGAACTATCTGCACTATCGATAACTAACGGAGAATCCTTAACGGCAACCCCAAGTTTTCCTGAGATTCCTAAAGGGTTGGATAAGATTGCAGCTTCCTTTAAGAAAGGAACTATTGGTTCCTTTGGAACTTTAGTATATAATCCTGGAACATCTGGATACTTTGAACCAATATCTCTATACTCTTTTCCTAGTTTTTCTTCCACTTCTTTTACTTTTGTATCTTGAAGAGCAGTTGCAGTTCCCACAGAATAGAAACCACTATCAACATTTTCTTGGAGGTAATCTGTGTATGATCCTATCTCTGCTTTTGCTTCAACGTATGGTCCAGTTTGTGCAACAGTTCTTTTGATTGTAATATCTTTTTGAATATCCCCATAAGTAACATCCTTAAAAGTTGGATCATCAGGCCCGATAGAACCAGAAGGGATAACAGAGAAAGCTGTTGCATCTCTTTTAATATCATCTTGTCTTTCTGTTTCAGGTAACCATATTCCATACGAAGAATCCCCAGGGGAAACTCTTCTTTGTTCTCTAAAGTTTTGAATTTGTTGTTCTCTCTCAGCAGAGGAACCAGAGATATCTCCTGCCGATGGAGTTGGAGTTGTAGGCGTAGATTGAGGACCTGGGCCAACATCCCGATAAGTTCTTCTCCCCCCTCTAGAAGATGGAACCCTTGGATCAAAACTATCTCTTGGATCAGCAGATCGAGAAGGATCAACACTCATAACTCCATCTCCTGTTAATTCATATCCAGATGTATTGGTGGTGGAAGAACTTTTTGGAAGAGGAGTTGCTTTTGGGATTGGAGTTGGAACGGGGCCTGGTTCTGCTGCTGTTGGAGTTGGAACTTCAGGATTTCTAACCACACCAGTGATGGATCTTTTCTTCTTTAGAAAATCAAAGAACCCCATTTTATTGTGGTAATCTCCCGAAGGATAAACATTCATTATCTTCTAAGTTACACACTACAAATCCAGGAGAGTCTTGTGAAACTTCCACTCCTTTCTCATAAACATAAGTTGGAATTTCTATTCCATGTGCTTCCATCTTTTGTTTATCTAATTGAATTTGCATGGCAAAAGAAAGAACTATCATTGAAAAAACTATCCAAGAAAAAACTATAATATTATTTCTTTCCATAATTAAGTTTTAGAAAACAATCTTTTTATACTTAATGTTTACTTTAACTCTTCCATGAATTCATTGAGCTCTGCTTCGGATGGCATATCCCCATCACCTAATTGTGGAGGGGCAGTCTTTCTCAAGTAATTAAAGAAAAGAACTAATGCAAAGTTAAACACGACTGTGAAGATAGAAGCAGCTGCTCCTCCTGCATCTAGGATTGCCCACTTTTGAGTTAAAGAATATAAGTTTCCTATTCCAATAACTAAGAAACAAAAGATACCTGTCTTGTAAAAGGTTGTTAATTTTATACTCAAATCAGATAGCATTTAATTTTCCTCCTGACTTTTTCATTTCAGCCCCAATAATTCTTCCAATCTCTTGTGCAGATTTGTTAGGATATCTTTCGATTGCAATGTTCTTCTCTTTGTAATATTGAATATCATATCCATCTGATTTTTCCTTCTTAACTAATTGTTTCAACACACGTTTATATTTCTTGGGGAAAGATAATACTGCAATCTCTTCTTTTATAAAAACAACAAACACAATAGATTCTGGTAATTGTGTTAATCCTTTCTTCACATTTATCGTTCCGTTATATTTGATCCAAGGTTTTTCTTTCATTTTCTAATTGTATTGAGAACCTTTCGCTGAAGTAAACCTGTCTTACTCCAAACGTTAGTGTTTCTATTTCGTTCCATTTTACTAATTTAGTTAAGGCATGAGAGATGGCACGTTCAGCACCAGTAACCTCTTCTTTAAGTTCCTTTAAGGTAGTGAAACCTAATCTCTCAATGGCTTCTAATACTTCCATCTGCCCCATTTAATTGATCCCCCTCATGATAATGATCAAACATAAGTTTTACCTTTTTACTACACTTCGGGCAAGTAACTAAATACATTCTTGTTTTAGAATCCCATTCATATCCACAATGAGTACACCTTACTTTCATTCTAGTAGTAGTAACCAAACATATATAAATCTTACTATTCTAGTTAAGTTAAATGGCTTGGAATAAAAATTGGGGTGAAGAAGTAGAAGGAAAAGAACTTGCCTATGATTTAAGGCAGAGTTATGCTAAACTTGTTGGAGAGATAATGATTCGTGCTAGAGATTTCTTAGTAGAAAGAAACTATGAAGATTGGTTTGAAGAGCTAGATTGTTTGTATATTCATATCTCTATGAAGTTAAGGAAAGAAGATAAAGTGGAATACAACGGAATGTTAATTACATTAAATTACTTAATAAGAGAACACCCAAGAGCATATCATGATAAGAGTGGAAAGAATGTAAACATGGGTTCTAATAATATTTACTCTCAATTAAAGAAGATTCATATGTGGTTGTTTCTAAAAATGGAAGAGAGTGATATCTTTGGAAGTAAGGCAGAAGAAGAGGATTGGTAAATGGAATTAATAAATGATATTAAGATAGATGAAAGGGTTTCTTCAAAGATACTGAAGTGGAAGAAAGAGATGAGATCAAGAGATAAAGATAAGTTTATAGTTGTTGATGGGAGGGAAGGTTCAGGTAAATCTTCCGTAGCATTACAGTGGGCTTCTGCTTTTGATGATAGTTTTAATTTAAGTAAGGTAGCTTTCAATGCAAAACAATTTGATAAGATAGTAAAAGATCCTGCTAGAAAGAAAGGGGAATGTATTGTTTTGGATGAGGGTTATGGTGCAATCAATTCAAGAGCAACCATGAGTTCAGTTAATAGAAGTATGGTTCAACTTGGAACAGAGATGAGGCAACTTAACTTATTTGTAATTATTGTTCTCCCTTCCTTCTTTGATTTAGATAGATACTTTGGATTGTGGAGAAGTGATATTCTTCTTCATGTTTACATCAGAAAGAATGGAAGGAGAGGAAGATATTGTATTTACCCATTCAATAAGAAGAAAGCTCTTTACTTGAAGGGAAAGAAAACATATAATTACTTTGCAGTTAGAACTAAACACAAAGGTTTCCAATTCAACAAAGGTTACGGAGTGTTAGATGATGTTGAGTATAGAAGTAAGAAAGCAACAGCATTTAGGGAGGAAGAAATTGAGAGGGTTCCTGTCAAAACTATCCAGAAAGAATCAAAGATAAAAGTATTGAGGAACTTGATGGAAGATGGAACCGAAAGAACCCAAAAAGAATACGGAAAACTCCTTGGAGTAACTCAGAAAACAATATCGAAATATCTCTTAGAGATTCGTAATAGACCCCATACTTTGGAAACATAATATAATAAATAAGGTCATGATGAAAGAAACAACATTAAACTACTGGAAAACTGCACTAATAATTTTAGGTGTGGTTGCATGTGGGCTATTAGTAATAAACCAAACCATAAAGTTCATGGGTTATAATAGGGCTATCAATGATCCATGTGGAACCTGTGCATCTATTCCAGAGAATGAACACTTGGTTCCATGCTTTGAGGAACACTCGAACGTAGTAATAGATCCCGTAACGGGAGAAGTAATTGAAAACAAAAATAAATATAGAATTGATTTAGAAGGTTTAGATTAATTAAATACTTCTTAATCTAAAGAGAACCGCTTCGATTGCAACCAATCTTCTATCTAAATTTAGTATAGCTTCTTCTATGGTTACTTTACCTGGTTTCTCTTCCCTTAATTCCTCTGATTCTTCCTCCACTTCTGGTAAGGGTTCTTCTTCGTTTTTGTATCTCGCCATTGTTCATTGCCTCCTTGTAATTCTTTCTTCTTTTCCAACATCCATTTCCAAATCTCAACACCTAAGAAAAACGTGAAGAAAGCAATAATGGCATAAAATACAATCGTTTGTATTGTAAATCCCATTTTACTTAAATAAAGATTTTATTTTCTTACATCTAGCACATTCTATTTCTTTTGGTTTTTCTTTAGGTTCTTCTACTTCTTCACCATCTGAAACCATATCTCTACAGTTATCTAAGAATGTCCCGAATTTTTTTTCTTCAGCCATTTTTTGTTTCCCCTCCTTGTAATTCTATTTGAGCATCCCATTCCTTTTCATCATCTCTCTTAGATAATTTAAGAGCACCAAATATAACAACAACTAAGAATACTAAAGAAACAGAATAAACACTAACTCCAGTTCCAATAAGGAAAAAAGCACATACTAGAACTAAGATTGTATAAAAAAACCAACTCGGGATTCCTTCTTTAGCTGTCATTTTTTAAGTGTTATGTGTCATTGGTTTAATTTCTTCCCAGTTTTTTGTTATTTGTTTCATTTAAACTCCCCGAAGATTTTGTTTCTAAATTCTTCTATAATTAAATTTAATCTCATATTCCATTGTAAATCATTATCTCTTTTCATGGATATAATAAAATCTTCTGCTTCTAAAACTGCTTCTTTTACATCATCAGAATAACATACTTTTTCGGTAGGATGATACCCATCATCAATATCAAATTGTTTCTCACTTAAAAGTTTCACACTTTCTTCAGATTGTGTCATTTTAGAAGATCTCCTTCCTAGGGATTGGTTTTGATTTTTCAGGGAAAAAGAACTTGTCTAACACATCTAATAACGCTTCCTGGAGTAAATTAAAGTCGTTCTCCAATTTATAGAGCTTTAGTTTCTTATTCAATTCCTTTGGTAAGTCTATTTGTATTTGCATTTTGATTATAAAAAGAAGGGGGTTGGAAAACAACCCCCCCTCACATAAGTGAGTATTATCTTTTCTCCTTATCTGCAATCTCTTGTAGTTGGTTTTTTAATTCCTCCACTTTCTTATCTTGGCTTTGTAACATGGTTAATCTTGTTACAAAGTTCTTCATTTGTTCCAACTTCTCACTAGTAATCTTTTGAGGATTTTTTAAATCCCCATTCTCCATACTCCACATTGTAAATTCCCCACCCATATATTCTATGAAGTTGTTATAGTTTAACTTCATACTGAATACACCTTTGTGTTCCTTATCTTCACAAATCTCGTTTGTTTTATTTGTTGTTTCCATTTTGTTTTTCCCCCGTTTTTTTGTGAGCTTGAGGTTGCTCGTTTAGTTAATATTATCAGTTAAAACCCCTTTATAAGTATTGTGGTAATACACTATATATGTTTCTAATACTCTAAAATACATCTCTAGCACCTTCTATTGCTTTTAATGGATTAGCGTGGAGGTAAATCCCCGTAGTGTCTAAACGAGAGTGTCCCATTAACATTTGAACTTCATGAAGTGGCCTAGTTTGTGCTAGGTGAGATCCAAAGCCATGCCTGAGTGTATGGAAGGTTATTTCCTTTCCTAACACATCTCTTCCTAATTGAGTTATTTTTCTTTGGAGTGTTCTTCTTTCAATCTTTAGGGGTAATAGATTAATTGCAGTTTGATTCATTCTTTTTGGTTTAGGAACAACTCTATCCTTTTTTCCCTTTCCAGTGATCCTAATTAAATTACTTTCAACCTGGAACTTCTGGAGTTTTGGATACCTTCCTTTTAATCCAACTATCTCACTAATTCTCATTCCTGCTTCAAATCCTAGAAGCATTGCTAACATTACTTGTTTCTTTAATTTATACTTAGATTTTGACATTGCTGCAAAAATCTTTTCAAATTCCTCTTTATTGATTATCTTTGGTAGCTTCTTTCCCATCTTTTGTGACTATTATTAAGTTCTTTCTCCTTTTAAAGATTCCTGTATTGTCATATTATTAGCCTTATGTGACATCATTCTGGCACCGCAGGATTATAAGGTTTTTCATACTTATTCCAATATTCTATCAACTTATTATCTAAAGCATTTATGTATTTCTCCATTTCTTCGTAGTTCTGCCCTATCTTTAGATAGTTAATTCTTCTTACCAATCCTGTTACTTTGTTCCAATCGTTTGTTATTTGTTTCATTTTTGTATTTCTTCAACTTTACAATCCTTCTGAATTATTTCTTCTAATTCTTCTTTAGAATCGCAAATCATATACCAAGTTCTTGTTATTTTAAATTTCATTCTCTCCCCCAGTCTTTTGTTATTTGTTTCATTTTATATTAATCCGAATTTTTTGAATATGGTGAGTAAGAACATTGCAGGAACTATAATTATTGAGATTATTATAATCAGTATATTGATTACCTTATCAATGTCCATTGTGAATATAAATGCCCCTCATTTAGAGGGGCGTAATTAAACGAATCTATGGTCTTCTAACTAAGTTAGAATATTATTCTAGTTGAATAACTGTGTATTTTGTATTCAACCCTTCTCCTTTCTTAGTAACCTTAACTGTTTTAAGTTCAGGTTTCTGTTTAAGGATTTCTTGTATCTGTTCTACAACAGAGTT
>Ga0307928_10002916_pt1 | contig 13060 bp, 21 predicted proteins | sample AceLakmetagen232_FD_201815 | JGI IMG/M metagenome (GOLD analysis project Ga0307928, IMG submission 201815) | Saline water microbial communities from Ace Lake, Antarctica - #232 | ecosystem: Environmental > Aquatic > Non-marine Saline and Alkaline > Saline | place: Antarctica: Ace Lake... | reverse complement strand
TTAGATGGTTAGCAGCAATATCTGATAGGACATGCTCTGATTGTATGCAATTAGATGGGCAAGTGTTTGATATAAACAAATCACCTTTACCTCCATTACATGTAAATTGTAGATGCTCTTTATTATCTGTAGGAATTTAAAATGAAAATATTAAATAAACCGAGATGTTATAATTTTGATAAATGCGGAAATGAAGCAATGAGTTTAGTAAACGGAATGTGGTTGTGTGGACCATGTATTATAAAACTTCAAATGAAAATAAGAAAATTAAAAGAAAAATTATTATTGGAGGAATAATGACAAAAGAATTTTTTAGTAGGATAGTGTTTGGCAGAAAATTAAGAGGATGTAGAGTAGACCCTGTTACAAGACAATCAGTTCAAACTGCAAAACACACAGGAGATATTGTGTATAAACTTAAAGGTGATGGTGTTGTTTCAAATAAATCAGAATACAAACTCTTAACAAGGGAGAGAACATTAAATCCAATTGGAGAACCTGTTTTAAATGAAGTTGGTGAAAATAAAAATATAATTAAACGAACAGCCAATTCAAGGTATGTAAAATTATGAATACTCCAACACAAATGCTAAACGCGGAAGAAACATTTTATGAAGTAAATACTGGAATAACAGGAACAAGTTCAATTACTATTCCTATATTTAAAGGCAAATTAGATTGTATAATTGTAGATGTAGAGAAAAAAATTGATTTTATTATTGAGAGTTCATTGGGATATTTAATTTTAAAAAGAAATTATATTGAAGGAATTAATTATTTTGCAATAAGAACAAGAATAATTCCTGCAGAAGATGATTTAAGAGATATTTTAACTTTTGATAAATTTAATTTAAATGAAAAACTCATAATTACTTGTATTGGACAAAAAAATACTTCTGTTAAATTCATTTTAAGAGCATATTAATTATTTTTTTGATTATATATTACACATCTTAAAGTATTTAAAGTAATTCTTCCATTTTATTTATAGAAGCAAAAATGCCATTACCAAAACAAAAAATGAATTTAAAATTTAATTATTCAGTTCCGATTATAGAAAGTTCATATGTAAACGATGAATTTATAATTCAGGGAACAGCAATAAATGCAACACTCACTTCTAATAATCATAAATTTCTTGCAGAAGAATTAGAAAAATCTGCACATACTCTTTCTGGAGTTCCATTATTAATAGACCACAGAAATGAAATAAGTGCAATTAAAGGTAGAGTTATTGCAGGAGATTTTGATGAAACAGAAAAAAGAGTTAATTTTAGAGCAAATGTAATTGATTCACAAATAAAAGAAATGATTAAAGATGGTAGAATAAATAGTGTAAGCGTTGGTTGTGATGTTGATGAAATAGAAGAATCAGATGGGCATTTTATACCTCATGGAATTACATTTAAAGAATTAAGTTTGGTTGCAGTTGGTGCTGATGAAGGTGCTACATTTACTACTGCCTTGCATGAAGCATATAATTTAAATAAACCAAATAATAAAAAACAAATTACAAAAAAGGTTTTAAAAAAAGAACCAAATACTCAATTAAATAACACGGGAGGTAAAATAATGAAGAGTGAAAACGCAAAAACTGATATTCAAGACAAGGGAGTAACTGAAGAAAGATTACAAACTATGATTGATAGTGCAGTCTTAAAAGCAGTTGAAAAATCAAAAGTTGTTGAGTCTGATACAGATGAAGATGCAAAAAAACCTGTAAAGGAACCAGAAGCAGAACCTGCAAAAGAACCTGAAAAGGAAGATGCAGAGCCTGTAAAGGAACCAGAAGCAGATGAAGATGCAGATGAAGATGTTGAAGAACCAGTTGTTGAAGAGAAAGACAAGTATAAAATTATTCAAGGTCATGGTTCTCTTAGAGGTGGGTCTTTTACTCTTGTTAGAGCATAATGGCAGTAGCAGGAGGAAACCCATTAGGAGCAGTATGTTTGTTTGACGGAGAAAATCCAAGAACATTCATTGCATTAGCAAGAGAAACCATTTCAGGTGGAGATTTTGTATATAGTTCAGGAGCAGCAACAGGTAATGTAGTTAGTTCAGGAGCAGCAAGTTATGTAATAAGTGATATTGGAGTAGCAGCATGTGATACTTGGGGTAGAGTTAATGGAATTGCATTAAATAATGCAGGTTCAGGAGAAGAAATCACAGTAGCTACAAGAGGAACTTATTTACTTAAATCAGCAGGAGCTGTTTCAGGTGGAATGTTAATAACATTATCAAGCGGAGCAGATGCAACAAAAGGTTTTGATGGAGTAATATGTGCAGGACTTGGAGATGGAGCAACAAATGGTTCATGGGCAGGTGTAGTTGGAAGAGCATTAACATCAGCTGGTAGTGAAGGATACTGTCTCGCCTCATTAAATATATAAAATGGCATTCAATAGAATACAAGAATATATTACACGAGGCACTGGAGTTGCAGGAACTTTATTAATTCCTAAATTAATTTTTCCAAAATTAATTGACGAAGTTGATAAAAACTTGTTACCAAAAGAGTTAGCAGCAATCTATCAAACACCAGCACAATGCGCAAATCAAGGAAGTAGTTGGACTATTAATTTAATAAAGCCAAATTCAATGGACATCCGAAGAGTTGGAGAAGGAGCAGAAGTTCCAATGGATGCAGTAGATTCTGATACAAGTGTTACAATAGAACCAGTTAAATATGGTGTAGCAATTAGGATTACCAGAGAAATGATGGAAGATAGCCAATTTAATATGCTTGATTTAAACATACGATATGCAGGAAAAAGGTTTGCTGAAAAAGAAACAGAATTGATTATAGACGAGCTAAATTCAACAACAAATGCAGTTACAGGTGGAGCAGCAGCAACAGTTGCAAATATTACTGAAGGTATGAATTATCTTGAAAGATATGATTATACGCCATCAGATTTATTAGTAGGTGATGAGTTTTTACAAGACCTTAGAAACATTGATACATTTGTGGAAGCAGATAAAGCTGGAAATACTGATATGCTTAACAAAGGATTCAGAGGAAATATTTTTGGTATGAATGTTATAAGATTTAGTAGGAACGCAACAAGTGCACCGTCAACTAAATGCAAATATGCATATGTAATTGATAGAGAAAATTCATTTGTTATAGCTTATAAAAGAGATTTAACAATTGAAAATTTCGACTTACCTACATATGATATGCAAGGTGCTGTAATTACTATGAGATTGGATGTTGAATATTTGAGAGATTTTGCTACTTGCGAAATAACAACTGCATAAGTTGTTGTTTTTATAACTATAATGGTAACTCAAGCAGGAAGTTTATTAGGTTGCATAGATGGGATGAATAAAGGAGTTGGAACATCTGGTTTAGCAATTGCTGGAATTATGCTTCATAGAGGAAGTCCAGATAACGTCTTAACAGGAAATGTTGGAAGTGATATTGTTTTAGATGTTGTCAATAATGAGTTATATATGTGCGAAGCACAAGGCGGTAGTGAATGGATTCATTTAGGGTCAGTTGCATAAAACTATAAATTTATTTTTTTTATTTTTTATTTTTCATTGTCGTGTGGTTTACCTGATACACCGACAATTCAAACACAAAATCAAAATGGTATTTCAAACAAAAAAACAAAAAGAAAAAGAAGTAAGTAATCATATTCCTCTTTTAATTAAATTACAGGGAGGTATAAAAATATGACATTTACACAATCAAAAGGATTAAGAGATAGAGAATATTCTAAATTCATAGATGTAGATATAGGCTCTGTAAGTGCAATAGGAGTAGTATTATATGCTGTACAAAGTGGAACTACAGATGCAATTCCAGTTTTATGTAATTCAGTAGGAATGCTTTTAACATCTGGAATTTAAATGTCATTTAAGAAATTAAAATGGCATTAGATACTATTGGAAGCATAGCAACATTTATAACTGAAAGTATTCAAGTTCCAGCAGGTGTTTCAGGCAATATGATAGAAATTGTAGATATGGCAAGACAACATGTTGCAAATTATACAGGTGAGAATATTGGTTCTCAATCTATTGGAGCAGAATATCAACCCGCAATTATAGATTTTTCTAAAGCAGATACAATTGATTTAATTCAAGCCCAATCTGGAGGGGAGAAGATAAAATTAGATGTATTAAGTATTGAAGAAACAGGAGAAGCAATGAGTGCAACGCAATATCGTCTCCTTGGAGAAATGAAATTAAAATCATTAGGAAGAAAAGTTTATATAAAAAGGAGTTTAAGTTAAAATGGGAACTCAAGATACATTAATCGCAGGATTAAATAAAATGATTGCTAAAATTGGAAAACCAATTAGAGTTAGATATTTCTCTGCTGAGCCTGGTAGTGTGTGGGATGATGATGTAACGCTTGCTGAAGTTACTGGTTCTGAAATATGGACAAGTGGAATTGTATTGCCTTTAAGTAATAAATATGGTTCTGAAGATGTTAGATTAATCGAGCAAGGAAAATTAACAACACAAGACCAAAAAATGTATGTTAATGGTTCATTTGATTTTACAGGAACTGGAAGTAATATTCAAGTTAAAATAGCAATGAATGGAAGTCCAACGCAATTATATAATTATACATTAACAGATATGGGAGCAGTACCTTATGAAGTATATGGTACTCCAATTTACAAAAGAGCATTTATAAGAAAATTAACAAATGGAAGCTTAGTGGGGGAAGTGTAATGAGTGTGAAAATTAATATTTTAGGGATTCCAAAAGTATCAGCTTTTCTTAAATTAAAGAAAACTGATATTAAAAAAGAAGCAAATAACGCCATGAAAAAAGTAGGACTTCATTTGCAAAATGAAGTTAAATTAAGTATTGCTGGTCATAAATCAGAACCTACAAGTGTAGATACTGGAAGATTTTTAAATAGTGTATCATTTGACGCTAAAGACCAAGGAGTAATTATCTTTTCAGATGTACCTTATGCTAAAAATCTTGAATTTGGAACAAGTAGGATGCGACCAAGAAGACATTTTCAGAATAGTTTAAATAGAAATAAACAAAAAATAAATAATATATTAAAATCAGGAGTAAAAAAATAATATATAGTAAACATCTTAAACTATATAAATGATTTTATCCTTTAATTATTAATCCAAGCGAGGATTAAACTAAAAAATGTTAAGCGAGACAAAATGGCAATAAGCAGTGCAACTTTTATCAGAGATACTCTTTTCTTTATAAAAACAGAACTATTAAAAATTACAGACCCTCTTTTAGGAAAAAGAAGTAATAATTCTAAATTTGTTATGACTTCTTATCCACAGAGATTAGTTGAATATCCCTTGATTACAATTAAATTAACAAATCAATCAGCAGCACCCGCTGGGATGCAAGTCAAATCAATGGATGTTACAATTGAATTAGAAATAAGAACATGGGGAAGAAACCAAAAAGAAAAAGACGAATTATCAAATGATTGTTTTAAACATCTTAGAGATATTCAATTTACAGCAAGCACAGGAAGTATAGCAAATAATTTACATAACTTTAGACTATTAAGTTCAAGTGAAATAGATGAGCCTGGAGAAGGAAATCCTAAATCAAGAATATTAAATGTTCAGTATAATTTTTTCAATGTTTAAATTAAAATACAGGAGGATAAAATGGCTAAAAAATATAAATATAATTTTTGGATAGGAATTTGGAAGACTGTTAAAAATTCAGCATTTCTTTTAATACCTTTTTTGGTAGCAATTTTAGCAGGAATGCCAATAGAATATGCTTGGATAACAGGTCCAATTACATATTTCCTAAAAAATCTATATGAAAATAATTAAATTAAACAAGGAGGTTAAAATGAAAAACAAAATTAAAAAAATTATAACACCAGAAGTAAAGAAATTAGTACCAGTGGATAAATCAATAGAAGCGAAAGCATTAGTCAAACAAGGATTAAATGCAAAAGAAGTTGCAAAAGTTTTAAACATTGATAAATATGAGGCAAGCAAATTAATTAAACAAGTAAATAAATTAGGAGGAAAATAATTTGGCAGATAAAGACGAATATAGATACTTGGCTCAATTAGAAGAAGCAAAACAACCAGAGGTATCTCAAGATGAGGAAAAATGGAATATAAAATTAACAAAAATCAAAGGAGTGGGTTTTGAAAGAGCAAAAGATTTAGGAAGGATATATAAATCAGAAGAAGAATTAATTAAGGCTCTTAAAGAAGACAAAGTAAGTTTAAGAAATGATGTTGTTAAACTATTAAAATTAAATTTTCAATTAAATAACAAAGGAGGTTAAAAAAAATATGGCAGGAAGATACGCAGCAGACCAAAATAAAGTATTGGGTTTCTTTGAAAGTGGAGGATATGCAACAGGCAAGGTAATACCATCTGGTGGTAATAGCGGAAGTGTATTTTGGATTGGAGAAGTTACAGACCATTCAATAGATGATGCAGAAGGCTTAATTGAAAGCAGATATATGGGAACAGCGACACGTTCATTTGATAGTTACAACCAAGGACCACAAGATGTTACAGGAACACTAACTTATAATGCAGTAGATATGAGAATACCATTCTGGGCAATTGGTTCAGTAGTAGAAGTTTCAGGAACATCAGTTTGTACACATAATGCTACAGAAGTAGAAAGTGATGTATGTCAAAACATTTATACAAGTGGAACTGGGCAAAGCATGGATGTACCTATGAGTTTTACTATTGAAGATAGTAAACAAGCACCAGGAACAAGTAGAAATTTCATTAGAACAGTTGCAGGAGCATGTTTAAATAAAGTAACAATAGCAGCAAAACAATCTGAAAAAGTTTCAGTAGATGTAGATTATATTGGACAAAGTTTAGCATATACCCCTTCAGGAACAACTACAACAATAGTAGATAGTGGAACAACACCTTATATGTGGAGTGACGGTGCATTAACATTGGGAGGACATGGCACTAATTTGGGAAGTACAATGGATACAGCAAAAGAGTTTTCATTAGTAATTGATAAAAAATTAATTGCAGAACACTATATTGGAAGTAGTACATTGGGAGGATTTCATGGAAGATTAATTGCACCACCAACTGAAGGAAATAGGGATTACACTTTAAGTGTTACTATGGATTTACCAAGTGATGATGCATTCTGGTTATACGACCAAATGTATAAAGGTGGGAGTTCATTTAACGCAACAATTGATATGAATAGAGATGTTACAGATACAGGAAGTCAACATTCAATGTTTATTATGAGTGGATGTTTTATTACAAGCATGGATAATCCATCAACAGTTGAAGGATTGAATGAAACTACTTTAGAAATTAAACCACAACATGTGACAGGTTCATCTTGGGACTCAATCAGTAATTATAACCCTTGGATACCAGATTAAAGTCTGTTTTCAGCCTTTATTTTTTTTGGTATTATGTGCTTTATAAATAAGAACAACTTTGAAATAGAATATCCTAATTATAAATTAATTCGGGAGGTTTATAAATGAAAAAACTTGACTTAATGCAAACGATAGTAAGTAAGATTTTGTTAATTGGAATTGGCGTAACAGCATTTTTCTTTTTTATTTGGTTAATAAAAGTATTGGTTAGTGCAATATTTTAAAATGGAAAAAGAAATAGAAATTACTGGAAAAAAAGTTGTTGTAAAGGAAATGACTTATATACAAGCAGTAACTTTAGAAGAGTGCAAAACACAAACAGATAAGATTAAGAAAATTATAGAATTTTCTACAAATTTAAGTGTTGATGAAATAGAGAAGTTACCCTTTAAAGAAGGTGTTAAATTGCAAAAATTAATAAATGAAGTTAATGGATTTACAGCAACTTTTCAGAAGCCAGTCACAGAAGAGAAGGAGAACTAAGTATTTGTAAATTCTATGGTTGGCGATTAAAAGATTTAAGAGAATTAAGTTTAACAGATTACAATGAAGTAGTTCATTATATGAATAAATATATTCGTAATCAAAATAAGCAAATGAAAAAAATGAATAAAAATCCAAGGAGTAGAAGATAAATGGCAGGCATGTTAGGAGCAGTAGGTGCAGGAGCATTAGGAGGAGCAGCAGTTACTATTGTTATAAATGCAGTAGATAAATTTAGTAAGACTTTTACTAAAGCAAGTTTTAGTATAAAAAGTTTAGGCAAAATTGCCGCAGTAGGCGCAATAGCAGCAGGAGTAGCAATTGCAGGAATTGGTATTGCTGCAGTTAAAACAGCTGCTGATTTTGAAACTGCATTTACTGGTGTTAGGAAAACAGTTAGTTTAAATGCAAAAGAATTTGAAGAATTAGAAAATAGATTCAAGGATTTATCTACTGAGATACCCATGACATTTGTTGAATTATCTCAAATTGGTGAAATTGCAGGACAATTAGGTGTAGAAGGAGTTGATAATTTAGAAAAATTCACTAAAACAATTGCTGCTATAAGTGTAACAACAAATTTATCAGCAGAACAAGCAGCAACTGACTTTGCAAGAATAGCAAATGTAATGGGAGTACCAATTTCAGAAATTGATAGGATGGGGTCATCTATAGTTGATTTAGGAAATAATTTTGCTACATCAGAAGCAGAAATTGTCGCCATGACAATGAGAATTATGGGTGCAGGTAAAACTGTAGGATTAAATACTCAAGAAATTTTTGGTATGAGTGCATCGTTAAGTGCATTAGGAATTAGGTCAGAGATGGGTGGAAGTGCAATATCAAGAGCAATGATTACTATTGCTAAATCAGTTGCTACAGGAAGCGATGAATTAACAAAATATGCTGAAGTTTCCGGAATGTCTACCGATGAATTTGCAGTAGCATGGAAAGAAAAACCAGTAGAAGCAATGTCTGCAGTAATTATGGGTCTTAAAAATATATCAGAAAGTGGTGGAAATACTTTTGGTGTATTAGAAGATTTAGATTTAAAATCAATTAGAATAACAGACACAATGTTAAGATTAGCAGGTTCAGAAGGAGGAATAACAGAAGCTGTGAACTTATCAAAAACTGCTTGGGAAGAAAATACTGCATTAATGAAGGAAGCAGAAGAAAGATATAAAACGTTTGATTCACAAGTAATTAAGTTAACAAATTCATTTAAGTTATTATTTGCAGAATTGGGTGAAGTATTAATCCCCGTTTTAATAGATTTATTTAAAGTTATAAAAGACGAAATAATTCCGGCAATAAAACCTCTCATTCCTCTTATAGGAGATTTTTTATCAAATGCTATTAATGCTTCTGCATCAATGTTGCCAAAACTAACAGGAACATTAGTTAAAGTTATGGAAATATTTGTAAAATTATATGATGCTATCATGCCAGTATTAGAACCTCTTTTTGATATAGGATTTGTATTAATTGATGCTATTATAGATGCATTAACGCCATTTATGCCTGTTATTAGTAGCGTAATTAAAATATTAGAACCATTTCTTAAAATTTTAACTCCAATTGCCGAAATTCTTGGAGAGATAATTGGTTTTATAGCAGAATTAGCAGGCAGTTATTTAGGAGAAGTTTTTGGTGGATTGGCAAAAGGTGCTCAACAATTTGGAAGTTTTCTTGGATTTGAAGAAGGAGGAATAGTTCCAAGTACAGGACTTGCAATGGTTCATAAAGGAGAAACAATTATTCCAGCAAGTGCTTCTTCACAATTATTACAATCAATTGAATTATCTCCGACAGGAATAAATAGAGGAGTTACATATAATTACTTTACCTTTGAAAATATAAACGGAATGTCTGGCAGAGATATTGCAGACAGTTTACAGGAGGAACTAATCAAAAAAATATAAGATGGCAAGAAAGATATGGCACTACTTTTTTAAGCAAGGATGTATAGCAGACAGTTTATTAGATTTTATAAGATTTAAAATTTTGAGGTTAAATAAAACATAATGGCAATAAAAGATGATTTAGTTAGTTATTATAAGTTAGATGAAAGTTCAGGAGCAGTTATTGATACATTAGGAATAAATAATGGAACAAATTATGGGGCAATACCAAATGTTGCAGGAAAAATAGAAACTGCTTATGATTTTGAAACTACAGAAAGTGATTATATTTCTTTAACAGAAGAAGGATTAAGAATCACTGGCGATTACACTGTTAATGCTTGGTTTAAAGTAGAATCAATTGGCATTGCACAAACAATAATGCGAAAGTGCGGTCATCATAACGGACATACAAATTATGATTTATCAGTTGCGGCTACAAATAAATTACAAACTTTAAGATATCAATCTCACACAGGGGATGGTGCAAATTGTAATTCTGCAGATGCTTTAACTTCAACATCAACAATTTCAGCTGGTGTTTGGTATATGGGAACTGTAACTTTTGATGCTTCTACTAAAAAGTTTACATTATATTTTAATGGTGGTGAAGAGGATTCAGTTACAACTGCCTATCCTGTAAATTGTTACAATTGGGCACCACAACCTGGAATAATAGGGGGTTTTAAAACTTCTGCCATTTCAAATGATTATTTTGATGGTATTATTGATGAAGTTGGAATTTGGGATAAAGTATTAACACCTGAAGAAATAACTGATTTATATAATAGTGGAGACGGACTCGCTTATCCTTTTGAAGAAGAACCACCAGCACCATATGAATATAAACCAGTTTATTCAAAAATAGAAATAGGTGGAACTGATTATGCAGATGCTTTAAAAATAACTGTTGATAGAACAATTGGAGATTTTAATGCTGCATCAAATTTCACAGCAGAATTTGATAATCATCATGGGCAATATTCAGATACTTTTAATTTAAACGATGAAGTAGTAATTTATGCAGACAGAGGAGAAAAACCAACTACAAAAATATTTGCAGGAGTAATAGAAAATATTAGCTTTAAAGGGGATACAGAAAGAGAAAAAATAAATTTAGTAGGAAGAGATTATTGTGCCATTTTACAAGACATGACTGTTAAACCAATAATTTTTAAAGATGCTGATGCTGGTCAAATAGCAAAAACAATAATGTTAAATAATACTGAGGATTTATTAACAGGAAATCATATGAATACTTCTACAGGAGTAACTATTGAAAAAATAGGATTTAATCATAAGATTGTATTTGAGGCTTTAAAAAAACTGGCAGAATTAAGTGATTGCTACTTTTATGTAGATGCAGATAAGGATGTTCATTTTATTAAAAAGGGTGATATAATTTCTGGATTAACTTTTAATAATACAAACGTGCATGATGGAACATTTAAAAAAACAGATAGAGAAATTTATAATAAAGTTTATGTATATGGGGCAAGAGTTTTAACAGGAGCAAAAGATACTGGAGGAACTTGGGGAGCAGGAGAAACAGGTTCTGTTTTTAGATTAAATGACAAACCTCATAACACAAATGTAACTGTTGATGGCGTTTTACAATATCCAGGAGGAATTGTTGGAATGACTGACCCTGCAACTGAACCAGGATTAAAATATTTAGTAGGTTTCAATGAAAAACAAATTATTTTTGTAAGTGGAACAGCAGCAGGAGAAAATATTCCTTCATCAGGAACATCAAATGTAACTGTAGAGTATGAAAAATATTCTCCATTATTAAAATATTTAGAGGATGAAACAAGTGTTACAGATTATGGTCCTAAAACAAAAATAATAAAAGATGATAGTTTTAAAAGTTATTCAGAAACTTCAAATGAAGCAACTAAATTTTTAGAAAATAACAAAGACCCAAAAATTCAAGGAGATTTAGATATAAAAGGTTTGGTAGATGTAACACCTGGAAATACATGTGTTGTTGATTTGCCCTGGCATGGAATAAGTGAACAAACATACACAATTCTTTCTGCTTCTTATACTTTTAATAAATATAATAATTTGGCAGATAATGTTCTTCACATAACTTTAAATAAAAAAATATCTGATTTTACAGATATAATGAAAGAACAAATGTTAAAAACAAAAACAATTGATGTGGGTACTCTTGAAGGAGAATATACCACTCTAGCAACCGCAACTGCAGATTTATCGATTGAAAGTCATTTTGAAATTTATACGAAAGATATAAATAGTAACTTTATCTTTCATTCAGAGAAGCATGGAAAGTTAGAAGACCCGAACTCAAGAATTGGGACAGGAGTTTTAGGTTCAACACTTTTCGCTTCAGGAGGAGAATATTAAAATGTTAGTAACAGATGGAACAGAAACAATAGCAGGAGCAATGGGAGGTTCAGGGTTAATACCTTCACATATAGCAGTAGGTACAGGAAGTAGTACAGTAGTAAGTGGGAATACATCTTTGCTTACAGAATCAAATAGAAATGCTTTATCAATGGCAGATACAAGTGTTGCACAAGAAGTAATTTACACAGCAGATTTTAGTTCTACTGAAATAAGTGGAAATACAATAACAGAATGGGGATTATTTAATGCTGCAACAAATGGAAGTATGTTTGTAAGAGAAGTAATTGAAAGTATTGCTTTTGAAGGAGACCGTGAATTTCAAGTTCAAAGTACATTAAAATTTTCAAGGAGTGGAGCAATATGATAATTAAATTAAACAAGGAGGTTAAAAAATAAAATGGGATTATTACACACAAGTTTTGAAAGTGGAGCTATGTTCACAGCGGGAAGCGACTATGGAACTACAGGAACAAGTGGGATTAATGAAATAACAAACAGGATTAATACTATTATGCCTGAACTCAATTTGATTAGTGGAACTGATATTGTAATTCATGCCTCGGGGAATTCAAGTTTTAATAAAACTTCTTATTTATCAATAAATCCTGCAGAATTTACAACATTATTTCCAGACGTGGATGATGTAACCCAGATGACTGCGTCTATGTCATGCAATTCACAATTAATAAATACTATTGCGCCAGTAAATTTACCACATGGAGCTATTGTTACTGAAGCAATAGTTTATGGAAATCCATCAGGGGCACAAGCAGTAAATTGGTTTTTAACAAAAAGTGGTCATACGGGTGGTTATAATGTAATGGGGGGAGCGGGCATAGGTTCAGCAGATTCATCTATAGGCAGTTCAATTATAGATAATGTAAATGCTTCTTATAGTATTTATATAGGTACATTAGACCCAACCAGTAAATTATACGG
>Ga0307928_10002915_pt1 | contig 13060 bp, 15 predicted proteins | sample AceLakmetagen232_FD_201815 | JGI IMG/M metagenome (GOLD analysis project Ga0307928, IMG submission 201815) | Saline water microbial communities from Ace Lake, Antarctica - #232 | ecosystem: Environmental > Aquatic > Non-marine Saline and Alkaline > Saline | place: Antarctica: Ace Lake... | reverse complement strand
TCAGACTATTTCCTACGGTTTACAATTACACTGCAAATGAAGATGTAGATAATAAAAATCTTAAAGTTGATAAAATCTTTTTTGATTTTGATTCAAAAAAATGTTTTGATAATATAAAAGCATTTCATAATTGGTTAATGGTAAAGGATTTAAAGCATGTTGTTTTATTTAGTGGGGCAGGATTTCATGTTTATGTTTTTACAAAGAATTATAAAAATTTAAAAAATAAAAAAGATGCTTTATATAATGCGCAACATTATTTTGCTAAAGAATTAGGTTTTAGTGTTGGCGATTCTAAAGAAGCTGATATCGATGAACATATCGTTGGAGACGTAGCAAGAATAGCAACCCTTTTAGGCACTTGGAATGTTAAGAGAAAAAGATTTTGTGTTTGTGTAACTGATACGGTTATTAATAATTTATCTTATGATGATATTCGTGAATCTGCTAAGAAACAATTTTTAAATTATAAAATTTATGGAGATGAATTATTTGACATTAGTAAATTTGATACAGACCGCCCTTACCATATTGAACAATTTATTAGTAATCCAAAAATTAAATTACAAATTGATAACGATAAATTTTTAGCGTCTTTACCTCCTTGTGTTGCTAATATGTTAATGATGAAACACTTAGGTTACAAAAGAAGGGGTTATGTGATTATGTATTTAAGAGATAGTGGTTATTATCTAAATGAAACTATTCAAATTTTACAAAAGTATTTACAACCTGCTGAGTTTATTCATTGTGCTACTAGAAGGATGGCTCCTGGTCATAAGGTTACCGGTGAGGAACAACCTCAATATTTTTACAAACCTTACGTTAAAGGCAAACATAATTTTCCTAATTGTGATAAACTAAAAAAGTGGGGAGAATGTCCAATAGATGGTAGATGTGATAAAGCAGATAAGTTGTACAAGGAGGGATAGAAATGATTATAATGGATTCGCGTGAAAACCCAAAACTGAAAAAATATTTTGGAGAAGAAGAAATTTCTGTAGAAGCTCTTCCTACTGGAGATTATTACATTAAAGATAAGGGCATTCTTATTGAAAGAAAAAGTATTGGTGACTTCTTGGGTTCTTACATTTCTGGACACATTCAAGAACAGTGCGAACAGATGGATGAAAACTTTGAAACTTTCTATTTGTTTATTAGTGGGCATTTTAATTATCTTGCTATTCAAAAAATGCCTTACAAATATCTTTCAGAAAAGAGTTGCAACAAAATGAAGATGCACTTACTTCTTTCTTTTCCTAATTTACGAATTTTAGAATTTGCTAATGATAAACAATTAATAGAAGGAGTAATAGAAATGAAAAAATATTCTGGGTCAGCACGACATAAAGAACTTATTAGAAGACAGGCTACTTCGGAAGACGTTTATTTATCATTGTTAACTTCAGTCAGAGGCATCTCTTTGAGGAAGGCAAAGGCTATTAGTTGTGCTTACCAAAACATTTGGAAATTACAAATTGGATTGGAAAAGGCAGAAGATAAGAGAGGATTCGGAATCAAAGAATTGAATAAAAGTGATATGATAAGACTAAAGTCTGCATTTGTACCGGAGAAGGAAGAGCAAGCAGAAAATTAAATTGTAAGGTTATGTTATTTTAATATAAATTATTTTTAGGAGGAATTAATATGAATAAAAGTGTTGAAATGAGCGAAAAGGAAGATGAAGTATTTAAGTTAGTTGTAGATGTTGCAGAAAAGCAAAAAGCTCTAGCTGAATCAAGATACTGTCTTTCAATAGCAAGAGCAGAAATAAAAGCATTGCGTCAAATGGAAAAAGAAAATGACGATTAAGTAGGAGGTTAGCATAACCTCTTATTTATGCTCAAATACCATAAAACTATATTTAAAAAGGTTTTGTTCCATGATATTATATAAGAGGTGGAAGGAATGAATAAAGAAGAAATGAATAAAATATTTGACGAGACTTACCAAGAGGTAAATGCTAAAAGAAATTTTGAAAAACCATTTTTTAAAATTTCTTATTTTGAATCTAGCACTCTTGGAGCTTGCGTCTACCGCGGATATGAGTACTCAAAACATAAACCAGTAATTAGATTAAATGCTATCCATTGCTCAAGTCCAGAAAAAACACGAATGGTTTTAATCCACGAATTTGCGCATTTAATTGACTACAATTCCAGAGGCAAATCTACTCACGATAAAATCTACTGGACTATTTGCAAAGAACTTGGATACGACCCAGCGGATTATCCATTACCAAATCGACACTTAAAAAAAGTCTTTAATTATTCGCAGGCAAATCTGGAAGTGATTGAATGAAAACTATAACTGAAGAAAAATATGCATGTAGAGAATGCTGGGAAGAAAGGAACCTTGTAATGGTTAGGGGAAGAGCGAGCATTTGCGAAGAGTGTTATAATAGAAAGCTAACAAAGAGAAGGCAAATAAGAAAGTTAAATAAATTTATTTCGGAGATGATGTAATGAACGAAATTAAAAGAAAAAACAAGAAAGAAAGAAAGAGATTCGTGATGCCAGACAACCAGATAAAATTAACGCATATGTTAAATGAAATTATGACAAGTGAGCCTGACGATGACTAATGTAATTATTGATTATTATGACAACAATGTAGAAGTTAAATTTCCTTACAATACTGAAGTTATTGCTTTAGTTAAGGAACTTGATATTCGTTCTTTCGATTGGGATAAAAAAGTTTGGAAAATAGGACTTACTGAAGTTGATAAACTTCAAGAAATGTTAGTAAGATATAAACATAATGTTAGTTTTTCTGCATCATACTCAACTGCCTTCTTAACTGATAAACCAGATATCATTATTTGGACTCTTGAGCACAAAAAAATTAAAAACGAATACCCTTTCTTGTTTAATTATCAAGTTGAAGATATTGTAACGGCATTACAAAGAAAGGAATATTTAATTGGGCACGAAATGGGTACGGGAAAGACTGTTATAGCATTAGTTTACTTAAAAGAATTACTGAAAAAGAATTCGAACCTAAAAGGGCTAATCATTGTGCCTGTTTCTCTTATCCAAACATGGTTAAAAGAGAATGAAAAGTTCACTAATTTGGATATACAAGTTGTTCGTGGTAACAAAAAGAAAAGAGAAGAACAGTGGAAAGCAAACTGCCATTTCTTCATAACCAATTATGAAACAATAAGAGGAATAAAAGAACATACTAAATGGAATGTTGTTATTGCAGATGAATGCCAAAGAATGAAAAATCGCAAAACCCTTATTCATAATTCCATGCAAAGGTTAGACGTTGAGAACAAACTTGCTATGTCAGGAACTCCTATAGAAAATTCTATTAATGATATCTATTCTATTATTAGTTGGTTAACACCTAACATCTTGCCTAGATATCAAAGATACAGAGAATTGTTTTTTATTGAAGAAATGGTATACTTATTTGACGGAAGACAATTTAAAAAGATTATTGGGTATAAGAATTTAGATTATTTAAAAAAGATGATTCAACCTGTGTTTATGAGGAGAGAAAGAAAAGAAGTTATTAAGGATTTGCCAGAAAGAGGCAATCAAAGTGTTTATGTTGATTTGACCCATGACGAAAATTGGCAATATAATTCTCTTATTGAAGAAAAGGAAGAACTGCTTAAAAAAGGAGAAACTGTTTTTGGTTTTATTACTCAATTTAGAAAATTGACTTCTGGTCTTGATGCAAAGATAGATGAATGTGTAAATATTTGTAAAGAAACTTCTGGACAGATAATTATTTTTGGAGAGTATATTGATGGATGTCTTAAAAAGCTAGAAGCTAAATTAAAAAAAGAAAATATTACTAATAAATTAGTTTATGGAAAGGTTTCTGTTTTAGAAAGGGATAGGTTTGTTGACCAATTTCAGAAGAATGAATTTAAAGTTCTTATCCTTCAAACTAAGGTTGGTGGTATGGGGTTAAATTTACAAAATGCGTCTACTGTTGTTTTCCTTCATCGTCCTTGGACATTGGCTACTGAAGAACAAGCTATCAGTAGGGTGTATAGATATGGTCAAACAAATAAGGTTATGGTTTATTATTTGCTTTCTAATACTGATTTTGAAAATAGAGTTAATGATATTCTTACAGAAAAGGGTTCGGTTACTGATGCTGTTATTACTAATGTTGTTACTGATTTGAAAAAAAGAAAATTGGCAACTCAATAAAAAATATTGGTTGCCACAAAGCTTTGCTTTCTAAAAAATATTTTGCCATTCCGCCCTCCCTGAATGAATTTTAAATCATTCCAATTAGTGTTACTAAAGTTCCACCAACTACTGCTGTGAATGCTGCTACTCCTACTGCCGCGTATACAATTATTTCAACAATATTTGCACCCTTCTCTACTGCAATTCCTTTTATGTCAACGTCTGCCATATTTTCACCTCCTCATTATTTCGAAAGAAATAAATATAAAGCCGGTAGGCTAAATTTTTTACTAAAAATTGAGAAAAAGGCATAAAAAGGCCTCCAATTATTTAAGAATTATTTTGTGTTATCTACCTCAGAAGACCAGTAATGTACTATATCTAGTACTGCTGTTACTAATATTGCTCCAGCACCGGCAGTTAAGCTGATAGGAAGCAATTCAGGGTTAGCAATACTTAATGCTACTGCGGCACCAATAATGATTTTGATACTTGTTGCATTTCCTACTACCCATTTCTTTATGTTCCATCCATCGAAACTAAATCTTTGACTTATGTTTTTTACCATGTTATCATCTCCTTTAAGAATAATTAATTACTGTGATGCCCATTGCCATAACCAAACAACTGCATATCCAGCTACTGTTATTGCTGATATTGCTAATGCTTTTGCTTGATTTACTGAACCTTTAATTTTTTCTCTTTCTAATCGAGCATCACTAACTTCTGTACTCATTACTTCATTAATTTTATCATGTGCTAATGCATTAACTTCATTGAATTGGTCTATCTTTTTTTCGATAGTGAGTATTTTTTGATAAACCATCGTGTTGGTTATTTTGACAAATGTATTATCTCCATTTGTTTTTCTTTTCATTTTAGCAAACTCCTTTTGTCAACTAATTCCATACCTTTATGTTCAGAATAAGTTTTTGCACTTCCTTTATATTTTGCATACATTAAATGTAAAAATTCTAGTTCCATTTCTTTTGAAGGTTCTAATCCTTCTTTTAATAAGTCTTGTTCTTTTCTAAAATAATTAAGTATTTCTTGTTGCCCGCTTGTTCCATTAATTCCAATCTGACATAAATAAATAAGGTTTCCTTCATCAATAATTCCTTGCCTACTTCTACATGCACAAAGTGCTTGTTCAAATGCTTTCATAATATGATACTTTTCTTCTTCAGCTTCAAAATCTATTTCACTAAAATCATCTACTCCAAGACTAGCAAGGATATTTTTGTACTGGTTTACATAATTATTTATTTTTCTAATGGCCCCACCAATATATTTCTTTCCTTCATTTAAACCATTCTCTATTTCCAGGATTTCTAAATCAATCTTTTCTTTTAACAAGACATCTGTTTCTTCTTTTAAATCTCTCTCCAGTCTTTTTATCTCATTAACTTTTTTCCTGTTCTTTATTTCTGCTTCTTTCAAAGCACTAAGTGACTTGTTTATTTCTGCAAGAACTTGTCGCACATTTCTAATTGGAGTAGGATGTGAAACAGTCAGCATATTATCCATGAATTGTGATTGTGTTTTTCCAAAGTTTTCAATACTCTTATCAATCACAGGCAAATGCTCTGATATGTTTTTTATCATTGGAGCATACTCTTTTTTTCTTTGAACCAAGTTTTTTTCTATTTCTTTTATTGTTATTTCATTCATATTAAAGTCCTCCATGTGCATTAGAACAACCAGATGCATAATATCTTCCTACTGTTAAATCTCCAAAGTCTGTTGCATTTCCTGTACTTGCAATAGTAAGATAATCAATAGTATTAAATGTTGAATATCCACCAGCCCATACACCTCTAATACTAGAAGATGCAGCAGTTATAAATCTTCTTGCTTGTGTTAAATCACCAAAATTTGTAGTGTTACCAGTACTGGCTATTGTAACATATTCAACAACTGTAGTATCTGCAAAAGTAAGATAAGAATGCCCACCACCAAACACTCCTCTTGTACTAGATGAACAAGAAGCTGAATCTATTATTCTAGTTGAAAGTCCAAAATCAGTAGTGTTACCTGTTGAAGCTATTGTAATATAATCAATAATTTCTGACATTGCTCCACCATCGCGAGAATTACTAAATATTCCTCTTGTCGAAGAACTACAACCACTCACACCTTTTCTTGCTGTAGTTAAATCACCAAAATCTATTGCATTCCCAGTTGAAGCAATAGTTATGTAATCAATTACATTAATAATACCCCCATTATAACCTGCAAATATACCTCTTGTTTCAGAACCACAACCAATTACATATCTACTTGCACTTAAATCTCCAAAGTCTATAGCACTATTTGCACTAGCTATTGTAACATAATCTAAAACAGTACCACTTCCACCAGCAAATACTCCTCTTGTACTAGAAGAACAACTTCCTAAAAAATCCCTTGCAACTGTCAAGTTTCCAAAAACAGCAGCATTACTTGCATTTGTAATATTAATATATTCAATAAGGTCAGTATCTGAACCATCATTTCCACCACCAAATAAACCTATTGAACCTGAACCTGGAAATACAGGTGCTAAACCACCATGTGCGTTGGAACAACCAGCTAAATAACTTCTTGCAACTGTTAAGTTTCCAAAGTCTGTAGCGTTTCCTGTACTAGCTATTGTTACATAATCAATTACATCAACATAACCACCTGAGTCACCTCCAGCAAATACACCTCTTAATGAAGATGCACAAACACCTGGATTAGTTCTTCCAACTGTTAAGTTACCAAAATCTGTTGCGTTTCCTGTTGATGCTATTGTTACATAATCAATATTATCTAAAGCACTTGTACCAGCAACAAACAATCCCCTAGTTACATTACTACAACCAGATAGAAAACATCTTGTACTAGTTAAATTTCCAAAGTCTGTGGCATTACCTGTTGAAGCTATTGTAATATAATCAATAGTATTAACAGTAACAGCATCATATCCTCCACCAAATAAACCTCTAGTAGTTGAACTACAAGCACCTAAATAACCTCTTGTTACTGATAGGTTTCCAAAGTCTGTAGCGTTACCTGTACTTGCAATGGTTACATAATCAATTTCATCCATTGATGTACTATCAAATCCACCGCCAAATATTCCTCTTGTTGAGCTACTACATCCTGCTAAATTAGCTCTTGCTATTACTAAATTTCCAAAGTCTGTGGCATTACCAGTGGTGGCTATTGTTACATAATCTATTGCATCGGTTTTTGCAGAATATCCTCCACCCCATAATCCTCTTGTAGAATTACTACAACTAGCTAAATACCCTCTTTCTTCTATTAAATCTCCAAAGGAAGTTGCATTACCAGTGCTGGCAATATTTATATAATCAATTACAGTTCCTCCACTTGAATATCCACCAGCAAACAAACCTCTTGCTCCAATATAACTATTTAATCCACCTAATAAAACAACTAATTCTGTATCACTAATCGCATATCCCATACATTGTTCAGTATCATCAAATGGAGAAATAATATTTCCACTTGAATCTTTACCATACCATTCTCCAGCAATTAAATCTGTTAATCCAGATATGTATCCTTTTGTAACAACGTTTGTTCCATCGTACACTCCTGCCGCATTTTGAGTAGTCGCAGTTTTCCAACTAGTCCCATCAAAATAAACAAGGTCGTCAATACTAACTCCACCATCAATACTTTGGTCATAAAGAACACCTTGTTTATAATCATTATTAACATCTGCAACAGTAATTTTATCTCCATTATTTTTTGCATAACTCATGTTAAACCACCATGTGCGTTAGAACAACCTGAAAATTGTTGTATTGCTACAAGTAAATCTCCAAAATCTGTTGCATTTCCAGTACTTGCTATGGTTACATATTCAATTACATTGGTTAAAGCTGAAACTCCTCCTCCTGCCCATATTCCTCTTATATGACTTGAACAAGTAGCTCCATAATCTGTTCCTGTTGTTAAATTCCCAAAGTCAGTTGCATTTCCAGTTGAAGCAATTGTTATATAATCTATTACATCGCTTTCAGGAGTAGCATTTCCACCCATAAATAAACCTCTTGTTGGAGAACTACATCCTGATAAATAACATCTTGCTACTGTTAAATCTCCAAAATCTGTGGCATTTCCAGTATTTGCTATTGTTATATAATCTATAATATCTGAAAACGTTCCAGAATATCCTCCACCATATATTCCTCTAGTTGGACTTGAAAAAGCTCCTCTTTCAGCAGTACTATAATAAGTAGAATTTCCAAAACTTGTAGCATTTCCAGTACTAGCAATAGTAATATATTCTAATTCACTTGCAGGACCAGGATTAGTTTGAAATACTCCTCTTGTTGAATTACTAAGACCTACTGGACCATTAATTGCAGCAGTCAAGTTACCAAAGTCAGTAGCATTTCCAAGAGTATTAAATTCAATATAGTCAATAACATCTCCTCCGCCACCACCAGCCCATACTCCTCTAGTACTTGAAGAACAAGCTCCTATATTATACCTTCCTACAGTTAAGTCACCAAAATCGGTTGTGTTACCAGCAGAAGCAATATAAATATATTGAAGAGTATCTACAGCACCACTACCATTATAACCTCCACCAAAAACTCCCATCTTTCCTGTATAACTATTTAAACCACCCAATAAAATTACTAATTCAGTAGTAGATAAAGCATATCCAATACATTGTTCAGTAGTAGTAAAATTAGCTACTAAATTTCCACTAGAGTCTTTACCATACCATTCTCCAACAGTTAAATCAGTAAGTCCTGCAACATATCCATGCACTACAACATTAGTACCATCATAAATTCCTGCTGCATTCTGAGTAGTAGCAGTTTGCCAATCCGTACCATCAAAATAAACTAAGTCACCAGTACTAACAGTTCCGTCTATTGATTGGGAATATAATGCTACTGAATTGTATGCTGAATTTGCTTCTGCTGCTAAAAATTTACTTCCACTAACTTTTGGATAACTCATTTACATCAACTCCTTCCATAAACTGTTATATACGATACTTGAACTATATCTGTTTTTGTCGGACCGTCTGTTGCTACAAAATGTCCTAATATTCCCGGTGTTCCTACTGTATTTAAATCTGCATATTCTGTTAATATCTTTCCTGTTGCTTCTGCTGCTGTTACAAATCCTCTTACAGTTGCTTGTTGATTTAATGTATCAAATGATACTGTTGAATATGCTTTACTGTCCGCTGTTCCGCCTACCCATCCTGTTATTGTAGATTCTAATGTTGTATCAGATGTTGACGGGGTAGTTACTCCAGTTCCTATTCCAAATGTTGTATAACTTCGAGTATCGGAATTATTAAACATCAATTGAAGAATGTTGTTGAATCCTGATTGTGATAAAATCGCCCCACTACTCGCCATTTAAATCATCCCCTTATAAAACATAATAAAACCTTCCATATATAAATGTAATTAATACGTGTAAGTTGTGCTACTTAAAGTTGTAGCTCTTTCTCCCAAACCATTTAAACCGATATCATTTGATTTGCTTGCAGTCAAATAATCAAAAACAATTCCACCTGCAGCAGTAATTGTCCAAATAATACTACAATAATCAATATTTTCCCAATCAAGATTTCCTAATGTAGCATCTGGACTATTTAAATCAAACAATAAATAATTTAATCCATATCTTAAAATAAAACTATCATCTACAGCATTTCTTTGAGAATATGTTTCAGCTATATATTCTTCATAATTACTCGAATCATTACCAATTCTTATTTTCATTTCACTAATCGGAATATTTGACTCTCCTAAAATAGTTGATGTTCCTACATATAATTTTTCAATTTCTGTACTATCTAATTCAAAATTATATAATCTAACATCATCCATTCTTCCATCAAAAGACCTTATAAGAGAATCAGTCCTAAAATTACCAAGTAAACATTTATCATCATCATCACTAGTTTGAGTTCCAGTAGGAGTAGATGTTTCTGTTAAACCACTTCCAACACTATAAGCTGTTCCATCAACATAAAATATTGGATTGTTAGTAGTAGCACTAGAATCATAAGAAATTGAAATCATGTGCCAAGCTTCAGTAGTAACTATTCTAGTATCAGAATCCCACCTACCATCAGTTCCACTAAAAGGAATAGCAAAAATAAGTTTTGCAGTACCAGCACTAAAATCACTAAGAGTAAAAATAAAACCTCTATTATTTTCTTCTTTACTAATCAATCTAGGCATAGTACTATTACCAGCAGAATCAATATAAACCCACATATTAACAGTTCCACCCTCATAAAACATATCATCTAATCTAGAATTTGTTCCAAGGTCAATATAATCAGTAGTTCCATTAAATTCGTAAGCAGTATCTGAAACACCATTTCTATCTTTTGCTAAAATAGGTCCAGTTACAGTTGCATTATTTCCACCGATTGTATCAATTCCACTTCCATTAAAAGGAAACCAAGCGAATATATTTTTATCTTCACTATAAATCCATAAGCCAATAGTGCCTTGTGAAGGAGTCCCACTTGTAGCTCCAGTAATAGCGCTTAAATCAACATTAGTTAAAGTAGCAGTAATACTTCCACTTCCACTAGTATCAGTCCATTTAGATTTAACACCTTGTGTTCCTATCCAAAATCGTCCTGCAACAGAATCATCACTTAATGTTTGTGTTAATCCATCATCAGTCCAATCAGTATAATCTTCGAAATCTTGTAGAATTGCAGTTTCATCATCATCATAAAGTATTCCGTTTACATCCATACCTAACAAAAATGAATCATTAACTAATTCTACCAATACTGTACGGCTAATAGGAGCAACAGGTATGGTTAAATTTTGGTCTACAAGTTCATTCACAACTGCTGTATCTCCAATTAATGTTTCTTCTAATCTCTTTAGTCTTTCTAACATATTTACTTGTGCTTCAACAGGTAACCATTCTGCGTCTCCTACTTCCATTTCATCAAAATTACCTGGCCATTTTTTTGTAATTTTTCTAATGGTCATTGTTGTATTAACAGCAGGAGAATTAATATTATCAACTATACTTACTCCTTGCCCAACACGAAAAGTACTATCTGTTACTGCTACTTTTATTGTCCCGCTTACGAAGGGCTGACTATATTTTTGTAAAAGTTTTTGGCATCTCGCTTCAGCATCATCAACATTTAAAACATCAGTAAGAGGAAGGGTCTTTTTATATAAACTATATTCAGTAATACTTGCTGAATCTTTTCTGTGAACAGGATTGGGAGTTTCGATAGCATATTGAGCTAAAACATTGTTTGTTCCTGTTGGTGCAAGAGTTCCTGAAAGTAATGTAAATGTTCCTTGCTTTAAATCAAAAGTATAATCAAAAGTTCCTACAGTATTACCTGCTGGGACTCCTATCTTCTTTTCTTCACTGGCATATGAAGCACTATCATAATCTTTTGAACTACTTAAATAAACGTCAATAAATGCAGGTGCTTCAGCAGTTGTTAATGTAAATGTAGCAGTTGAATTATCTCCATTAAAAGTTTCCTTTCTTGGTTGGGATTGAACAGCTCCTTCTAATGTTAAGTCATTAATCATTTGACTTTTATCATAAACCCATCTTGGCGATTCTACAATATTATCTCCTACTGTTAATGTTGTAGCATTAACAGTATAATTTCTTGGTTCAAAATATACTTTATCAGTATCAGCTCTATAATACAAAACCCAGCCTAAACTGTCAGCAAGTTTACAAAGTCTTTCAAATGGGTCAGCATGATTACAAACATATTTTTGTAATGTAGTAGCTGTTCCACTGTCTTGAACTGTTGTAGCATCAGCAGTTAATCCTGCTTGTGTGGTTATGATGTCTAATGCAACCTCACTTATTTTTCCATCGGGATATAATGGACTTCCTACTACTGTTACGTCATAAACTTGTGTTACTTCTGTTCGAACCAAGTCTGCTAATTTATCTCTGGCGCACACAACCATTTTATATCCGTCTGGTTTGTATGTTTCTACATATCCATCAAATATTTTAACATCATCAACATTTTCGAATCCTTCATAAATCTCTACGGTTGATGAATTTGAAAGGGTTACTAGTGTAGATATAGAACGAGGAAATTCTATTTGTGCATAGCAAAGCATATCTCCATATGATGTTGTTTTTCTCCAATTTAATAATACTGCAGAAACATCTACTGAATCTATCAATACTTGTGTTAATCTTCTTGCCATAATCAGTCACTAAAAACTATATACTCCACTTCCTTCATATAAGGTTAATGAATAATTTACTGTGTTAGGTTCTCCAGCTGTTAATGTTACATTTACATCATTTACATAAACTGTAGTTGTACTTTGTGCAGTTCCTGTTATTAATCCTGTCGAAGATAAATTTAGGGCTACTGGGGTATATGTGTATCCTACTTTTGGAGATAATGGATTGGGGGTTACTTGAGTATCGCCCTGTCCATAGATTAATGTTTGTGGGTCTGTAGCTCCTATTGATGCTAAATCTCTTACAAACTTATAAGCATGTGATATGTCTTGTGTTGTAAATCTGCCTTCTAAATGAAAATCCCTGCTATTTCCTAATAGGTCTGCCATGATAGCTGAGTTACTATCAGCATTCGTTGGAGCGGGTGTGTTTGCCCCACTTAAAACAGGCATAGCTACTCTTATTAGTCCTGCTGATTTTTTTGTTGCTTCTGTTTGTACATTATACAATGTCAATACAGCGGTACTTGATGTTAAAAATGTTTTTCCTCCACTTGTTAATGTTGGGTCTACCATACTATTTCACCTTCCTTAATTCTTCTATTACTTTTTCTAAATGTTCATTTGATTTTTTTAATTCTTCAAAACTTTTCATTGAATATAACATTATTTGGTCTAATCTTTCCTTAAAGAAAGTTATTGTTATTCGTAATTCTTTGA
>Ga0307928_10002910_pt1 | contig 13073 bp, 31 predicted proteins | sample AceLakmetagen232_FD_201815 | JGI IMG/M metagenome (GOLD analysis project Ga0307928, IMG submission 201815) | Saline water microbial communities from Ace Lake, Antarctica - #232 | ecosystem: Environmental > Aquatic > Non-marine Saline and Alkaline > Saline | place: Antarctica: Ace Lake... | reverse complement strand
AGGAGTACAATACTAATGAAAGAAATTAAACTTACATTCAAATGGGATGGTAAGACTGTCAATAAAGAAGTCAGTGGTTTCCAAGGTAATGGTTGTCTATCGCAGACACAATTTATTGATGCTGCTCTTGGCACAGTTCAAGAATCTGAAATGAAATCAGATTTTTTCGTTCCTAATCCAGAAGGATTGGATCAACAAAACGAAGTGCATGTTTAATATTAAAAATAAGTCTTGACTTTTTTATTAACATGACGTATATTATAATTAGATAATAATTTTGGTAAAACAGATAGTGTTATACCGTATACTAAATGTATGACACAGTCAAAGTTTAAAATCAAAGTTTGTAAAACTCACGGAAAAACAGAATTTGTTCTCGAGGCTCGTGGGTATTACAGATGTAAAAAATGTAGATCCGAAAGAGTATCAGAAAAACGAAGACAAACAAAACAAAAAGTAATAGAATATCTTGGTGGAAAATGTAGTATTTGTGGATACAATAAATGTAATTCTGCATTAGAACCACATCACGAAAATCCAGATGAAAAAGAATTTGCTATATCAAAAAATGGATATTGTAGATCTTGGAAAAAAGTAACAGTAGAACTAGATAAATGTATATTACTCTGTGCAAATTGTCATAGAGAAACTCATACTGGTGAGTACCCTAGTGGCAAGGGGCCAAACTGTTAATTTGGTTGCCGTAGGTTCAAGTCCTACCTCACCAGCCATTTTTACCTAAATATGACTATACTAAATTTGTAGTGATTATTCACTACACTTTTTAAAGGAAATAACCATGACAGTAGACACACTAAGCAAAACTGAGAATATGCGTATAAATAAACTCAATTCCAGTGATAGTTTCAGTGCATCATCTTCAGCCTTTGCGGGCCATGAAGGAGATATCGTCTACACATAATTGTCAGGAAACATTACTATAAATAAATGAAAGCTTCCTGACTAATCGTTAGGGAGCTTTTTTAGTTTATGTGCCCATCATAGGAACGTTGTTACAGTCGACTGAGACGACAGGTGGTGTAAGTCCACATGGGTACCCATATGGGGCTATAGTTTAATCGGGAAAATAGTTGGCTTGCACCCAGCAGTCTGCGGTTCGATCCCGCATAGCTCCACCATAAGTTCTTTGACATTAAAGGGAAAATATGAAAGTAGGTACAATAGTAAGATTAAAATGCGCTTGTCTAAGTTGTCTTGCTGGTACAATAGGTGTATGTTATGAAGAATATGATCTCGGAGGAGCTCATGGATCTTCATTCATATTTGAAAATGGAGATCATGATGGATTCTCTATAGAAGATCAGCTTGCATTTTTAGAACGAGTAGGACATGCTCCACTAAATTATATTTTTACTAATGTAATGCAATTAAGCCAAGATTATGAGGATAAAGTTTTTGAACCTTATCTACATATCTTTGGACGAGAAGGAGATCAGAAAGTAAAACCATAATGCTGTTGTAGCTCAGCTTGCTAGAGCGCTCGGCTGAAGCCCGAGAGGTCGGTGGTTGAAATCCACTCGGCAGCATTAACAGAAGCTAACGGTAAGGTCCAAGCAATTGCTATTAGCGCGCTTGAATCTAAGGCTGAAGCAGCAAGACCTGTTGTTGTTCAAGGTGACAGCAATAAGAAGTAAATAGTACTGGGAGGGCAATGCGACAAACAATAGGCACCAGCTAAAGCCCTCCCTATTAATGGGGCATTCGTCTAGTGGTTAGGACAATAGATTTTCAGTCTGTTGACAGGAGTTCGATTCTCCTATGCCCTACCAAATTTTAGGGGATGGTATGTGGAATACAAAAAGAAATGTAGTAGTACTAAATAAATACGGTGAGTATTGGAATGAAACTACTACACGTAAAGCCGTCTCTAAAATTATGGGAGAAAGAGCAAAATCTATCGCTGCAGATGAAACTATCTTTCTAGGTACTATCATTAAAGAGCAGGGTTGGAATAATGTTAAATATTTTCCACTATATAAACCGTTAGTAATTCAATTATTACATTTTGATTATTGGTTCTTTAAGACTGATATAGTGCCTTATGCAGATCGACAAGTATTCATTAGGGACAAAAATATTTGTCAATATTGGCATGACTACAAACTTGAATTAGGTTCAGATGGAAGATTTGAAAAAATAGATGCCGATAGACATCAATACAAAGTATCATTAGGAGAAAGAACTCTTGACCATGTAATACCTGTATCTAGAAACGGAAAGAAGTCTAATTACGAAAATGTAGTATGTTGTTGCCGATATTGTAATGAAGTCATTAAGAAAAATATGACTCCTAGAGAAGCAGGATTACAGTTAATTACACAACCTAAAACTCCAACAAGAGTTAAAGGAGATATGGCTAGGAATTTATTTCTATTTAATGAGAATAAACAATCGCATATAGCATATTTACAGTATAAGAAACAATTTAACGAATAACGCGCTTGTGGTGAAGTTGGTTATCACGTCGGACTGTCAATCCGAAGACCACGGGTTCAAATCCCGTCAAGTGCGCCATTTTTGGAGATAAAATGAACGAAGCAGCACAGCAAGAATTAGCAGATGTCGCTGAAGCAATGAAAAGCGGCATGATGGACGAAATGTTAGTTACTGGAATTGAAATGAGTGAAAAAGCACTTGGTATAATGGCAGATTCTACTCTTCCAGCATCCATAGCTAAGTTTATAGCTAGACTATATGATTCTTTGAAAGAAACTGGATTTACTGAAGAAGACGCACTTGAGCTTGTTAAAACTTTTAATACAGCAAGCTTTTTAGGTCAGAAACGTTAATTACGGAGAGTTAGGATAATTGGTAATCCAGCACATTGCTAATGTGCCGTCTTCGGACTTACAGGTTCAACTCCTGTACTCTCCGCCAATTTAAGGATTATTATGGCAGAAGTAATTAGTATTTTAGCAGGGATCCTTACCTTAATATCTATTTATTTATTAGGTGAAAAAGACATTCGTGGCTTTATAGTATCTATAATTTGTAATATACTCTGGATACTGTCTATAATACTGGGAGCTGGAGGTTACGGATTAATAATAGTTTGTCCTGTTGCTATAATATTAAATATTAAAGGATATATACAATGGCGAAAGAACTAATAGAACAGTGGATAGATCATAACTATGAGCTTGGATTAACTGTGACTATGAAAGAAAAGTATGGATCAGCTAAAGAATTCATATGTAATGTAGTTATGGAAAAAGATGGCCATTTCATTCTTACAAATAGAGACGGTGTAGTAGCAGATTTACCATGTGGTAATTGGGCAGTAGTAAAAATCAAACACAATGAGAGTACTAATGATATACTTCACATCTGATACACATCTTGGACATAAAAATATTATAAAATATTGTAATCGTCCATTCGAATCTGTAGAAGAGATGGATCAGACCATAATAAATAATTGGAATAAAGTAGTAAAAAAAGATGACACGGTTTATCATCTAGGTGATTTTTGTAGTTGGTCAGGAAAAGACTACTTTAAAAAATATACCACCTATAGAAATTCTTTAAATGGACAAATATTTTTAGTTCAAGGTAATCATGATAAAAATATTGGAGCACCATTTCCATATAATTTACTTGGTAAAGTTCCTTTAATTACAATTAAGCATGGTGGGAAAAAGATTACTCTGTGTCATTATGCTATGAGAGTATGGGATGGTAGTCATTTTGATGCCTGGCATCTATATGGTCATAGTCACGCAACATTAGATCCTCAAGGCAAGTCATATGACGTAGGAGTAGATAACAACGCATTTACACCAATAAGTTTTGATGAGCTTAAGTTCATAATGAAAATGAGACCACATAACTTAAATTGGCTTACTAAACTTAAAGGGTATAATAAAGAAGAATACCTAGAGGAGAAGAAAAAACGTGGCTACGATACCGATGTATAGTTATACAACTGACGAAATAGAAACTACATGTAAACTAGTTATGGATAGTACTTTATTTGCATTAGTAGCAGAAGAAATCATAGAAGAAAAAATAGCATTCCATTGGGCACAAGAACATGCTATAGTGATGAGAAGAAGAACATTCTTTGAAAGATTATTCAAAAGTAAAAAAGAAAAAGCAGATACATTTTGTATGGTAGTTAAACGTGTAACCCCTGTGGAGTTTGATACAAATGAACCTAGCACCATTGGTAGTTAATTTTGGTATATTAATTGTATATATAAAATCTTATTGGTATAAACTCTTTACGCGATAGTAGCTCAGTTGGTAGAGCGGGACGTTACCAACGTTCAGGTCGCAGGTTCGATCCCTGTCTATCGCACCAAAGGTTAAAATATGGAAAAAGTATATTTAAGTAGAAGAAATTTAGAAACTTTACTATTAAAGTTAAATAGAAAAAAAGCTGGTGGAGAAACTATGTGTACTTTAGTTAAACATGATACTGTTCATCCAATTTATCCTCAGACGATGAATAAGTTAACTATAACAGCAGTTGAAAATGATGACTATTATTGTGATAGACCAGCTGGAATTGTTCATCCAAAGGATGACCCTGATGTCTAGAAAAGAAATATCATCAGAATCTGTTGAGCATGTAATTTTAGAGTTAATAGACAGATTAGAAAAAAGAGTAGGTGAAAAAGGTACTCACGGATTCGCTTCTACTCATGAGATTTTTGGAGTATTACATGAAGAACATAGTGAATTACTTGATGCTGTCATTCAAAATGACAAACTTCAAGCACGAAATGAGCTATTTGACATAATGATAGGTGCCCTATGGGGAATATGCAGTATAGAGATGGAAACGATAGATTGGTAAAATACTGTACTCATTGTAAGAAAATAAGAACAGTTAAGATACGAACTGTAAAATGGTTCGATGACCATAATATAACTTATACTTTCGAGAGTTGTATACTTTGTGGTTCTGTCTATTTATTAAATGATTCAAATGATGATCATGGAGAACCTAAAAGATCTAAAGCAGATAAAAAAGCTGAAAAAAGACATAACCAACAACAATATAGAGTAACAGGATGGCCCACATTAGGATGAAAAAGTTAATATTTATATTTATGATATTTCTAAGTTGTACAGGAACAAGAACTGTTTCAGAGATGAGCTTTTTAGAGCCTCTTTTTGGAATAAAAGACCAAGATATTATTAAAATAGACACAGTTAAAACACGTTACGAAACACTATATCGAGTAAAATACAGGAGATAACATGGCGCACAAAAAAGGCGAATTAGTGATTTGTGGATTTATCAAGAAATGTAAGATTAAAAAGTGTGTTCATAAAGAACCGCATCAATTTTCAGATGCATGTAAAGGTATGTGTAAACATATGGGGTATGCTGAATGTCGAGAAATTAAAAAATAAGCGGTAGTCGCCTAGTGATATGGCCCCTGCCTTCCAAGCAGATGCTCGGGAGTTTGATTCTCCCCTACCGCACCAATTTAAGGAAATATTATGTACCTAGAGAAAGCCATACAAATCGCCACAGAGGCCCATGCTGGCCAGGTAGATAAAGAGGGGCAACCTTATATCTTACACCCACTTAGAGTCATGATGAGCTTGCAAGGAGATGTATTAAGAACTGTAGCAGTATTACATGATGTAATAGAAGATACCTATCTAGAACTACCTGATTTAATGTCTCTTTTTCCTGATGAAATCGTATATGCTGTAGGTTGTATGTCTAAACAAGAAGCCCAAAGTTATGATGATTATCTAGTGAAAGTCATGAGTAACGAAATAGCCAAAGTAGTCAAATTAGCTGATTTACGTGATAATATCAGTCCAGTCAGATTGTATAAATTGGCTCCAGACACAATTATACGTCTAACTAAGAAATACACAAAAGCCATTAAACTATTAGAAGGTTGGAAATAATGGATATGTAGCTACTCACTAAATGGAGAGGTGGCAGAGTCTGGATTAATGCGCCCGCCTTGAAAGCGGGAGACCTGTAACAGGGTCCGTGGGTTCGAATCCTACCCTCTCCGCCATATATAAAGGAATAATAATGAAAAAAATTGATTATTGGGCTCTTAGTGTAATAGCAGATGTTGATGGATTACAAAAATTACTTGCTTTAAGAGCCGTAAGAAAAAATGATCCTGAAAATTGGTATAGAGAAACTTAAGAAGATTCTAAATATATAACTGCTTTCTTAAGAATATCAGGATTATCATTTAATAGACCAATACCAGTATTACATTTATGACATAATATACCACGGACTTTATTAGTCTTATGACAATGATCGATGTTAGCTTTCCGTGATTTGTCAGTAGTAGAAAAATTACATAAACAAATTAAACATTTATCATCTTGATCAATTACCATTTGATTATATTGGTCAAGTGTAATACCATAGTTATGTTTTAACTTAGAATTTTTACAAGAATCTGTTTTACGATATTGAGCTTGATAAGATTTGATTTCATGTTTATTGTCTTGGTAATAAGTTTTTGATTTTTCTTTATATTTATCAAGTTGTTCTTGAGTTGGTTGATATTCATAATTTTTATGATATTCAGGATTATTATTTCTAAACTTTTTAGAATTAGATTTAGTATTTTTTTTATATTGAGAATTAGTTTGATATCTAAGTCTACCATATTCTTTTTCACAAGAACGACAAGAAGATGATAAATAAGTCAAATTTTTTCTTTTGTCAAAACGAGAACGGAATTCAGACTCAGTTTTAGATAGATTACATTTTGTACATATTTTTGGCATAAGTTGCCTCCTAAAAATAGTATAGGAAAAATTTAGGTGCTATCGCGTACCTTTTTAAAAAAAACTGGGGGCCGATTTGTGAATCTGAACTTTTTTTCAGAAATTAGGTAAAAACAATGCGAGTTTTAATTTTAGAGGATAGTCAAGAAAGAATTGATCAATTCCAAAAGAATCTTGAAGGACATGAAGTAATTATAACAGACAAACCAAAATATGCAATTAAACTTCTAGAAACTGAAAATAAATTTGATATACTTTGTCTGGATCACGATATGGGTATGGTATTTGAACAGCCTGGTGAAGGCACAGGATATGAACTAGCAGAATGGGTATCAAGACATCCTGAAGTTAAACCAAAAAAGATACTTATACATAGTATGAATAACATTGGAGCAGCAGCAATGATGCATGTATTAGGTGATGCTGGAATGAAAGCAACTTATATACCTCTGCTATGGACAAAAATAAGAGGATAAATTATGGCGTAGGTAGATCAACTGGTAGATCACCTGATTGTGGTTCAGGTCGTTGTGGGTTCGAGTCCCGTCCTTCGCCCCATTATATTGAGGACATCATGAACTCTCATTTCTCTACATCTGGTGAATATTATGCTAAAAAGCATAGGGAAATTAGCAATGAACAATACGAGATACAAAGGTTATTAAATTTATTAGAATATATTAAACGTGACAAAGTACAACAATTAGCAGATGTACTAGCTCAACTCAGAGATAAACGTAAGAAACATAGGAGAGTGAGGCTAAGATAATGCAACCAAATTATTCAGATTATAAAATTGATGGCACTACATATTATTACAATAATAAGAAGATATATGATTATGAAGATCTTGAACATCTTATGAAGGGTGGTACATTAGATGGGAACCATCCAGATGTAGAAACCATAAGAGTTGAAAAAAAGACAAAATTAAATCTCAGGAGAAACTAATGGCAATACCTCCTGACGCTAAAGAATATATAGATAAATTTAATGAGCAACTACAGAAATTTCTAGATACATTAATGATTAACCTTTCAGTTAATATAGAAGGACAATGTTCGTGTACTTATGAATGGAAACATACTCCACTTGTTGATTCTATTGATATTTGTACAACTAATTTAGAAATTAATTTTTATAGAGGTGAGATTAAAGCTAATAACATATCATCTACTAAATTAGCTAAAAGAAAAGTAAAGTTAAGGGATATATAATGAGAAAATTAGCAAGTATAAGAACAATGGGAAGAAAACTCGCATCAATTAGAATAATAGGAGACATAAGAGAAATAGAAAATGCTCAAAATATTGAAGTTGTATTAGTAGATGGTTGGGAAGTCGTCGCTAAGAAAGGTGACTTCAAAACTGGTGATAAGTGTGTCTATATAGAAATCGACAGTATAGTACCAGCTAAACCTGAGTTTGAGTTCCTTGAGAAGAGAAGATACAGAGTAAGAACTATTAGACTACGGAAGCAAGTCTCCCAGGGTATTGTCTTCAAGCCAGAGGATGTAGGCATCAGTGATAAGTATCCAGTAGGTAAAGATATCACTGAGGAGCTTGGTGTAATTAAGTATGATCCACAAGCTAAGAAAGAAGCTCGCATGAGAGAAGCTGAGCTTCAGAAAAAAAGTAAGTTTGTAAAATGGATGATGAGATTTGGTTGGTTCAGAGTTATGATGAAAGGCAAAAGAAAAAATTGGCCTGAATGGATAGCTAAGACAGATGAAACTAGAATACAAAATGTTCCTTCTTATCTAGTTAGACACGCAGATGCTATCTGTTATGCTACAGAAAAAATGGATGGTAGCTCAGCCAGTTACTCACTTAAGAAAATGGGTAAGTTTCTATGGTTTAAGGATTTAATTTTCACCGTATGTAGTAGAAATATGTGGCTTAAACGTACACAACAAAAGTTTAAGAACGATAAATTTGAATTTGATAGCAATAACTATTGGGCTGCTGCTAAGAAATATAATCTTGAAATTAAACTAAGAGAACTAGATAAAGAATTAGTTATTCAAGGTGAAATATTAGGTGAAGGTATTCAAAAGAATAAGTATAAAATTAAACCTAATGATATTAAGCTACGAGTATATAATATCTATGATATAAAGCGTGACGTATGGCTAGGTGCCAATGGCATCAAGACATATTGTAAAGCTCTTGGATTAGAAATGGTTCCTGTAGTATGGACAGGTAGATTAAAAGATCTAGGAACTACAGTACCAGAAGTAGTTGAAAAATCTAAAGGTAAATCTTTACTTAATCCTAAAATACATAGAGAAGGCATAGTAATTAGACAGATACTTGCTGAAGAAGGTAAGCGAGGACTTAGCTTTAAGGCAATTAATCCTGACTTTTTACTTAAGTATGACGACGAATAAATTACCACTAAATCTAGACGGAAAGGGACTGCATCTTGCGGTCCCTTTTTTGTCGTAAACACACTATATTATTTATATAACTATGATTGAAATACACATAAGAGATAAGAATAGAATAGTAAATGTAACATCGCCAGGAAAAACTCCACTCCGAGGAAGAATGGGCAGTGGTATGTTTTTCTATAATCCCCTCGACTATTTATTAACTGCCATAGGAATATGTGCAGGCGGACAGCTCATAGATTATTGTAGACTTAATGAGCTGAATCCTATTATATTTGAAACCATTACGTTGCTTAAGGAAGATAATAATTATCTAATTATCATTAAGAGACCTGAAGATTTTGAAGATGAACATCTATGGAGAATAGCTAAGACATTAAGTAACTGTGCTATTGCTAGTGAACTTAAAAAAGATATTGAAATCAAGTGGGAAATAAATGAGATACCAACTAAAGAGTTATTAAAGCTCGAGACAAAGAGAGGTTGCTGTGGCTCTTAATTTAAGAAGAGGACTAGCTAAAGAACGTAAGGATGAAGCTAAGAAAGAAACTATTGCTGACCCATATAATCTTAAGCATAAAACTGTTTGTATAACTGGCACTGTAAGAGGACTCACCAGATTACAAGCTCAGAAAAAACTTAAGCAAAGATACACTACTATTAAATTTACTAGTAGTATTACTAGTCAGACTCAGATATTAATTACAGGGTACGGAGTAGGACAAAAAAAATTAACAGTAGCGACGACTCGTAAACTACCTATTATAGAGTGGATAAAAATATGGGTGAATTAATTAAAGGGCCTTGGCCTGAAGAAACACATCTCCAAGTACATCAGAGATTGTTTGAGAACTTACTAGAATTGATGAGTGATTTTAATGACACAATACCAACAGAATCTCCATTACCAACAACAAAAAATGACGATCTGGATTGGACCAAGATACCTATTAACTTTTTACTACAGTACGCAGCAATAAATATACAAAAAGTAACCCATGAGCATGTGTCTGTTGATATTCCAACCAAGGAAACTACTGATGAAGTTCCTATTTGACCTAGATGAAACATTATATACTGGTGACTTAGTAAAAGTAGCATCTGATCAACTCGTTAACGAGCATTTAATTACTACTAAGTATAGTGGTAGAGATATTGAATCGTTTCCAGACATGAAGGGAATACCTGATATTGTTAAAGAAAGAACAATAGATTTGTTTACTAATCCTTACTGGGCAGCAATAGCTAAGAAGCCTTTGCCTGGAGCATTTGCTATGCTTAAACTACTAGTTAATCAAGGACATGAGATAGCTATACTAACAGCTAGACCATGTACTATACATGAGGCTACAAGATTTGCATTATGGAGAGACTTCCCTGGAATAAAAATCCATTCTATGTTTGCTAATGATGCTAGTAATTGCGAAACAGTATCAAAAATAAATTATTTAGCTAATTATCGACCAGATGTATACTTCGATGATCATTATACTTATTGTATGGAAGCTTTAGAGGCAACTCAAAGTAAAATGAATCCTCGCACTCAAGTATATCTAATATCTAATGGTCATACACCATGGAATCACAATGCAAAAATTAAACGCAGACTTACTAAAGTTAAAAGTATATTAGAATATGATCTACGGGAGTTAGTAAATGGGAAGCAAGAGTAGAGGAAATTATGCGCCTGGATTTAGTTTAACACAAAAAGAATTTGATAACATATTTAAGAAAGAAGCTGACGATGGCACTCCAATTGAGAGCAGACAAGCTAACACAGGAACAGATCATAGTAAAGAGAATGACCGAGAGATACAAGAGGATAAAGCAGAGGAAAGATCTGGAAACTGAAGTAACAGAGGATAATAAATCTCTTTGTGATATGATATCATCTTCTATAACTCCTATTACTAAGAAGCATGGTATGTTTATTCATTGTTCAATCAATGAAGGTACAGTTAGTATTCATCCAAGAATTAATATTAGTGGCACTAAGACATCTAATATATTATATGGAGAGATAACACTTAAGTATCCTGACATACATACTTGGTTCAGAACTGAAAAGATTCTAAAAGACAGAATAAGAGCTATAGATAAAGATCTTAAAAGATTAAAGACTGTCTTAGGTAAACTAACTAATCTTAGATTTATTGAAGAGTCAGGCAAAGTAGCAGTAATACTTAATACAAGGAACAGGTATTTTTAATGACGACACCACCAGAAGGTACACCAGAAGGTACACCATACACACCATCAGAAATGCCAGGCAGAGATGTAGACTTTGGTCTAACAGATGATGCTGCTAGAGCAGAACATACACAAAATTGTTCAACACCTCCAGCACCATTAGATATAGAGGTAGGTGGTGGACATTACAAACAGTTTAAAATTCAACCAATTGAGTTCAGTATGGCAAATAGATTAAATTTTTGTCAAGGTAACGTAATAAAATATATATGTAGATATAATCACAAAAATGGACGAGAAGATCTAGAAAAAGCTAAACATTATATAGACCTTTTAATTCAATTGGAGTACGAAAATGGTGGAAAACCTACAGTTCAAGGGCAGGGAGCCAACTAAAAAATGTGTATCATACATTAAACGTATGATCACAGGAGGAAACTGGAAGCCAAACGAAAAGTTACCTCCTATTATAGAGATAGCTGAACGATTAAGCATCTCTTCAGCAACAGTAAGAAAAGTAGTAAAAGGATTCGAAAGGTATGGAGTAATAGAAAACTTTGGTTCACTAGGTTTCTATTTACTTAAGCCAAATGTATCCAAGAAGAAGAACTTAAATCTACTTAAATTAGCACGGTGTAATATTGAAGCAGGAATACTATTGTCTAAGAAAGGTAAGCAATTCAGGAATTGGATTGTGAGATACGACACAGACATATCAGCATTAGATATAGTATCAGGTAATTCATATGTATGTTCTCTTAATGAACTAATACAAACAATAGAAAAACCTGTAACATTAGAAGAACTATTAACTTTGAATGGTTCTGTGTACAATAGTCAAAAGAAAAGATATAAAAGACAACAAAAACTTAGATCACTAGCAAGAATAGTTTTACATCACAAAAAGGAACTAGGTATTAATGTCTAAAAATCTAATCTATATTGATCACTGTTCACTAGAAACAGCAGAGATTATACAAAATAAACTCTGTGCTGATGTAGTACTACGATTACCTGATGACAAATGGAATATTAATGATACTATGGGTATTATTACTATGCCAAGCTTAGAGTTAGCAGTAATTACAGCAATAGATGAGATAGCAGTTATGGAGATGGCCTTGTTATATTTTATGTGTAAACCCATACTTGTTACAACAAAGTTGATTAAAAACTATAAGAAATTAGAATCAACAGTTGTTGATTACATAGAACCTAATTGTAACATAAATGATCCAGATAATACGTTCATAACATGGTACAAGAAAGTTTTTTGGAGGACCAATGGTTAAAAGATTTGCACCACATGTAGATAGCGTTCTTGCTTGGGCAGCTAAAGTAGGAATAGATGATCTCTATAAGAACGAATCAGTAACAGTTCTTACTTCACTTATGGAAACTTCTACTAAGAAAATTTTTCCTAAGAAGCTAGGTAAGGTGGCCCACGATAGATATACTAAACTTAAAGATCAGTTGCCTGAAGGTATATATGATACACTTTCACAATTGATACAACATCTTAGTATCTCAATCAAAACAATCAAGACAGACTCTGTAACATATTCACCATTAATGGTAATGCATAAAGAATTTGGCCCTTGCAAAAGAATGAAATACAATAAGGGTAATATTATTACAGGTAGAAATGATGAGATTGATTCAATCTTACTCACTCTATGTAAAAAGAATAAGCGCGGAGCTATCCTCGTTGGTGAACCAGGAGTAGGTAAGACTGCTATTG
>Ga0307928_10002909_pt1 | contig 13073 bp, 23 predicted proteins | sample AceLakmetagen232_FD_201815 | JGI IMG/M metagenome (GOLD analysis project Ga0307928, IMG submission 201815) | Saline water microbial communities from Ace Lake, Antarctica - #232 | ecosystem: Environmental > Aquatic > Non-marine Saline and Alkaline > Saline | place: Antarctica: Ace Lake... | reverse complement strand
AGGAGTAGAAAAATCATCTTCTACATATGTTGTTGGCCAAAGAACCCAAATTAAGAATATTACAACAAAAATTATCCAATAAGGAAACTTCTTTTTTTGTTTTTTCATTTTTTCTTATTAGAAACTTTTTTTTCAATTTGCCAAAAATAATCTCCCACAAGGTATATTCTTCTCTGAAAATCTTCAAATTTATTAACAAAATTAATTTTAGAAACTAGTTTATGGAAATCCTCAATAGATTTTAATTGGAGATAATTTTTTAAATCCGGTAATTTAGAAATGTTTATTAACTTCTCTTGAGAAATATCTTCTTCTGAGAATTTTGTCTCAATAGCTTTTTCTTTTAAAACAACATCCGTATTTTCTGTGATTATAATCGGAACATTTGGATTTGTGCTAATAACAACAAATTTTGTTTGCATAATTCCTCCTTCGTCTAAACCCCCAATTCCCATCCCTCCAAAAATATCTCCAAGATTTCCAAAAACATCATTCAAATCTCCAAATTCCTCACTCATTAAATCTCTTCTTCTTTGAACTCCTCCAAGAACAATCAAATCTCCTTTAATCATAACTCTTCCTAACAAACCTTTTCTTAAATTTTTAGGATCTGCTTGAATCATAATTCCTTTTTGAGCAGGAGCAATTATAACTTTTTTAGCTTCTTTAATTTGAATTGGTGAAATAGAGACAAAATCTCCAATACTTATTTTAGCATTCTTTCTCAAAATATTGTCTATTCTAATTATATTTTCCCCAACATCTGCAGGATATGCCCTATCAACAATTGCAACCGCCTTGTGTTTACCTTTAATTTCTATAATATCCCCTCGTTTTAATCCTAAGTTCTTCATAATAGAGGTATCAATTCTAATAATCCCCTTATAGGCATCATCTTGCAATGCATCAACAACCACCAAATTCTCTCCTAAAGAACTTTCCTTCTTTATTTGGTTTTTTTTCTTAATTTTCATATTTTTAAGATCTTTTTCAGGTTCTTCTTCCTCTCCTTCGGAAAACAAATCTTTTAACCAACCCATATTTAATTTAAGAAAAAGTTATTTTTATAATTATCTCTTTGTATAGCTAATTTTATGTAATCCATACAAATATTGTCTTACCCATTGTCTTTTCCAATGTCCACTTTTTCCTTTCCGATAAGAGATTGTTTCATGCGAACAGCCTCTAACTATCCTTCCTAATTCTCTTCTACCAGGATTTCTCTTATGTTTTTTAACAAAATTATGTACATATCTATTATAATCTCTAATTGCCCTTTTTTGAGTTATTTTAACAATTTTATAATATCTTTTATATTTAAATTTTAGAAGCCCATAGGTTTTTTCTTTTGCCTTTCTTTTCTTAGATTTCCTTATAAAAATACTTTTTATAAAATCAAGGATACTTCTTTTCTTCATTTTTTATTTAAAATAATCAACCTTGCATTTTGTATTTCCCACCTAGACCAATTAACATCTCTTTGACTTATTTCTTCTTTCCATTTAGGTTTTCCTATTTGTAGCCAACTTGAATGTTCTTTTTTCAGTAATTTTTCCATTTCATCAACTTCTTTTTCTAAGATATTTAAAAATTCTATTCCTTCTTCAAGAGTCCAATAATCCATTAGAACCATCTCTATAGTAAAATCTGCAGTGTATGTAGTGCCATTCAAAACACTCCTAAAATTTTCAATCCTTTCAGTTGACATTTTCATTAAGAAACCAGTTAATAGAAAAGCTAATATGATTATTGTAATTGCAATCTTAAAATAAATTTTTTGGTGTTTCATTTTTTCTTAGATTCTAAATATCCACACACCATAAAAATCCAACCTGCAAATTGAAATATTATTGCAGGAATAGCATAAGCATATCTCCTTATGAAACAAGATGTTAATAGCTCATTTGAAGCAAGAACAGTACAAATAGGACCCGTCATAGTGAATAGAAAAATACTTAGAGCGATTGAACCGATACTTAGAACAAACCATTGATTTTTATTCATAATTCATGGAGGTTTTATTTATTTTTATAACTATCTAAAATGTCTTAAATGTTCAATTAAACACTTTCAAAAAACTTAATCGCAAAATTACAAAAGTCAATAATTACATCCTTATCCAATTCAAATTCTTTTCTATTCCCAAGATAATTTCTAGAAGTTGGACTTACTTCTTTTCCTTCTTTCAATTCTTCATAAGTAATACATTTAATATGTTTTTTAGAAACTACAATAAAATAACAATTTTCATAAGGATAATTTTTAGATAAATCTTTTAATGAAAATTTTTCACTCGCTCTAAATTTAATCTCTACAAAATATACTTTGTTTGTTTTGAGGTTTTGAACTACAAAGTCAGGCATCCTTCTTATATCGTTAGCAACATCTCCTCTAACACCTTTAAGCAATTTCATAATTCCCGGGACAGTATTTTCCATACCATATCTAAAAACATTATAATTTAATTTTAAAAACAATTCTTCAATTAAGGTTTCAGCAATTCTTCCTTTAATCATACTTTCTGTGAAGAAGCTATCTTTTTTTGAAAGCCCATTTGATTCTTCTTTTTTAGGTTTGTTCTTATTTTCTTTTTGACAATCTCTACATAAAGCTTTATCATAATTTTTCTTGGAATAATCAAATACTTTTTGAGAAATTTCTACCTTGCATTTTGAGCAATTAAGGTCCATTTAAAGATTAAGAATTGTTTGTTTATAAAATATTTCTAAAAAATTTCTGTGCTATCCACCTCCCTTTTTCCCTCCTAAAGCCTCAAAACCGCTAATTTAAAAAATTTGGCTGGGAGGTTAAGGCAAAGAATATGCGCATATTTCAAAGGTCGGTGATGATGTTAAGCCTAAACTTAAAGCAGTAATTATAAAAATCCCAAAAACATACTTAAAGAATGGGAAGCTCTTTTTGGTGTAAGAAGTGCAAATATGTTTGGAAATCTAAAAAACATAAAGGCAGGCCTTCTCATTGTCCAAAATGCAAATCAAAGAGAATAGTGTATGATTGCACAAATAACTTTAAATTAGGTTGGATGGTGGGAGTTACAGGAACATTTCTTTTCTCTATTTATTTATTTGGAAATGATTTTCCACAAATACTCGGAGCTATTGGGGGAATTATTGGAATTCCGGTGTTAATTGGAGTTATTCTAGGGACACTCTCAGAACGGTCTAAAAATAAGAAAATATTAGAAGAGAATTAATGAAAAATGAAGAAAAAACATATTTTACCATTCATTAATTCCATCATTCTTCCAATACCATTTGCCGTTTGAATTTTATCCATAGGTTTTCTTTTTAAATTTTCTTATGAAGGTATTGTTTTCTTTTTTTCATTTTTCAATTATAAAATAAATAATTTCAAATATTGTAATAACACTTAAAACAATAGTTAATCCAATAATCCATTTTGTCAAATAAATCATTTTTTTTGTTTGTTCAGAGGATTTTTTACTAAATTCTTTTATTGAAGTTTTTAATCTTCTAATAAACTCTGGAGCAACAGCATCACCAATATATTGGTTTGCATGACCTTGAGCAAACTCAATTAATTTTCCATCTGTAAATTTAGTTAAATCTAATTTTTTCATTTTAATTTTTCATTTAGTTTTTTCTTTAAAACTCTATGCAACTCAATTTCTAAAGGGTTATGTAATTTATTAGAGGATTTCTTTTTATATATAATTTTAAATGAGGGGTTTGTTAAAATATTCAAATGGTGTTCAACATTTGTTTTAGAAGAATCAATTCTACGAGATAGTTCCATTAAAGATATGGGGCTATTTTCTTTAGCAATTTCATCAACTATTTGTAATCTAGTAAAATTCCTTAAAACATTTTTCTCATCAATAGAACCTACAATTCCTAAAATTGCAATTCCTCTAGCTAAGTCTGTTAAATCTATTGCGCCTTTTTTCATATTATAAAAGAACCATTAGAGTTTAAATATCTTACTAAAAATAGGGAAAACCTATCCTATTTATAAATGAAAGCCTTCCTAATCTTAGGAAAAAGCAAGCATTTATAAACATCACCTTCCTAATTTTAGGGTAATGGAATACAAAATAGTTCAGATAAAATTAAAACCTGAAGAGAAAGAAACAATAAAATCTGCAGCAGCATTCTTAGGATTAACTGTAAGCTCACTGATTAGAAGTTCTTCTCTAGAGAAGGCAAGGTTCACTCTAAAAGCAGAGGTTCACCAATGACCCAAAAAACTAAAAAAAATTGCCATGACCCCGTTAATGGACGATTTACAACCACTTGTAAAAGGAACGAAAGACTTATACTCTCAATCAAAATAAAGGGTTTTAAGACCATTTCTGCTTGTGCCTCTAAATGTGGTTTTTCACGAGGATTTATTTCTGCGGTAATATATTATCACACTAAGCCCACAATTGCCCAAGCTCAAAAGATTTGTTCTGTTTTGGGATTATCAATTTCAGACATTTTCTATCCGAGTGAAATTCGTAATTGGGACATTTTCAAACCATCTAATGAATTAAATCATAAACGCGCAACTGCGCCAGATGATCAATGATATTTACTCGGCAGATCAATTTGAAAATGGAGGCGATGCAACTTGCATAAGTTGTGGACAAATCATGGAAAATAAAAGAGGGAGAAAGTATTGTTGGGGATGTTGGAGAATGCAAGAGCAGAAGGAGATATTTTAAAATGAGTAAATCTAAATTATATACTTTACCATTCGTCTTGGAGGAAGTTATAAAACAAGAAAGTTGGAAGAGTAAAGATGATGTTGAACAATTTCCTAGAATAAATTTAGATGATTATAAAGAAAGAGATCCTCAATTCATTGCAGAATTGATGAAATTAAAAAATGGATGGAAAGTTTTAAAATCAGGATTAAAAGCGACTATTGATTATTATTTCAGAAATAAGGAAGAAGAGGATTCCCTTAAACTTTATATTTGGGATGAAGACAAATTAATTAGAAGGAAGAGTTTTCCAATAGATCTTCATAAAGAAATGTTCTACTTTGGTCTTCTTATCCCTAGAGAGGTTTTAACTCAAGATAAAGAAGGGAATATTACTGGAAAAAAACAAAAGCTATTTCATACTTTAATAACGAAGAATGGAAAACCTCAATTAATCCAATATTCAAATGAAATTAAATCTAATTTGGCAATTTCTTTTGATAGTCTTCCTAGTTATCTTCCTCAAAGATGGAAGTTAGATAATATAAAGTCCTTTTTAGATGGGCAATCAAACAAAGTAAAAGGCATAGAACTATTAAATAAAATAAAAAAACAATATGAGAAGTATCTTTATATTAGAAATAAATCTTGGTATTCCATAAATGCTCTTTGGGACATTGGAACTTATTTATATCCTTTATTTGAGGCATATCCTTTATTTGAAAAAAGAGGCATAGCTGGAACTGGAAAATCTAAAGAAATGACTATTAGCTCTTATATAACTTTTAATGGAGGACAAATAATGGTTAATCCTTCTGAGGCTACTTTGTTTCGGGAAACAGAAGAAGTAAAAGGAACTAAATATTTTGATGAAGCTGAAAAACTATGGGTATATAATAAATCTACAAGGCAATACGACGGGGATGTTAGAACTGAATTAATAAATGCTAGTTATACTAAAGAAGCAAAAGTTCCAAGACAAGAAAAGATTGGAAATAAATTTGTTACAAAATGGTATTCTCCATATTCCCCCACACAACTATCTTCAATTAATGGCCTCTTCGGAGCAACTGAAACACGAGCAATAACAAGGATAACTACAAAATCCCCTAATGAAGATAATCGTGGAGAATTAGAACCATCTGAAGATAGGAATGAATCTGTTTGGCAAGAGATAAGAGATGAGTGTTATAGATTCGCGCTTGACAATTGGAAGAGTATAAAAAAGCAATATAATGATTTTCCAAAAGATTGTGGATTAAAGAGAAGAGATTTCCAGATATGGAAACCAATTCTATCAATTTGTAAATTTATTGATGAGAAAACTTATTTAGAGGTATTAGAATTTGCAAAGGAATTAACAACAAGAAGAATAGATGACTTAGTTCCTGAAAGCTCTTTTAATTATATGTGTCTTGAATCAATGAGAGCTGTTTTAGAATTTTTTTCCAAAGATAAGGTTTACGTTGCAGACATAAAAAATAGATACTGTGAATTAAAGAAAGATGAAGAAGGTAAGAAAGATATCTATTTGAATAGGAATATCTCCAACCATTTAGATAAACTTGGATTTAAAGAATTAAGAAATAAAGATAGAAATGGGTCTTATTTTTATGTTACAAAGAATACTTTTAACGAAATTGTTAGTCCTATATGCCCAAACCTTACTATTTTATCATCACAATCATCACAATCATCACAATTACATATAAAAGAACAAAAGAATGATGACGATAGGGTGACGATAAGTGATGATAAAATTAAAGAGGATGTGACGAAAGTGACGATAAGTGACGAAAATGACGATACATACAAACTTAAAGATAAATGTGAATGTGGGGCTATTTCAACTCAGATAATCAATTCTATACCTTTATGTTCAAAATGCGCCAATATGGTTGCATTAGATTTTAAATCAAAAGGAGGTCAAAAATGAATAAAAAATTAATGTTTTTAATTGGAGTTTTATTTTTTGTTATTTTAAGTTTAATCTTTGCAATTATTCTAAATCAAAAAAATGAATCAAATTGCGAGACATTATCTTCTCCAGATAATTCAAGTCAAGTTGAAATTTGCGATGAACCAAATTTAATCTATTATCAAATTAATTCAAACTCAACTTGTAATGTTTGGTTTTTTGATGGTGGAGAGTTAGAGATTTGCGATCAATTAAATAAAATGGAGGATAATAAATATGAATAAAACAAAGGTTTTGAAAATCAAGATTGGAACTTGTTATGTTGATGGTAAGAATATTGATGTTTTCAACGAGGCATGGGAAAAAACAAGCAAAGATGGAAAAATAACTTACTATGAAATGAAACAACCAATCTTTGTCAGAGAGATTGAAATCAAAGACAAACCAGATCAACAAGCAGTTTCTGCTTAAAGATCAATTAATTTATTTTTATTTTTTTATTTTAAATAAAACAAAAGGAGGAAAAAAATATGGAAAAAGCAAAAAAGATAATTTCAACAGAAGGGAATGTAATGATCTCTCTAAGTGCCTGGATAAAATGGCATAATGTGATGGAATCAAAACAAGTAGCATTAATGGATGAATTTGTTAATAAAATGTATAAACAGAACGGAGAAGACTACTTTATCATTAAATTAGATGTTTTGAAATTTTTAAATAAATTGACCTTAAAGAGCAATTAAGATGGAAGAAAACAATCAAATAGAGTTTAACAGTATGTTGAGCATACTTGAAAGATTATCAAGAATAACCTATGATATAAATAGTGCAAGAGCAAGAAGAGATATTCCTGCTTTTACAGGACATCTAGTAGATTACTATAAAGAAATTTCAAGCGATTTAACAGATAAAGAAATGAACATATGGGAAAATTTGAAATCAATTACAAGGCTAAGGCCTGGGGGAAATAAAACTGAAAAGTGGGTATTTGAACAATTAAATGAAATGGATATCAAATTAAGGCGATTGGCGAAAAAGCACGGATTTTTAACAAAAACAAGCGCAGACAAAGGAAAAGCTATGTTAGGATAAAATGGTAAAAGTATTAGATCAATCAACAGGGAAAGAGTTTTATTTAGATGGAATACTCCAACAAAACTTAGATTCAATAAAACCAAAAGTAAAAGAAAATTGGGACATGGTTTTTGTAGTAAGTGGAATTGAGGGTGGAGGTAAAAGCACTTTAGGATTTCAACTTGCAAGATATTTAGCCCAAAAAAGATTCACGTTAGATCATGTATGTTTTAGTCCAGAAGACTTTATGAAGAAAATAACTAAAAAAGATTTTCTAAAACAAGGAGATTGTCTACTCCTAGATGAGGGTTTTTTAATCAACTCAAGAGCTAGTATGACAAAATTAAATCGTATGTTTTTATCGGTCATGGCAGAGTGCCGACAAAAAAATCTATTTTTAATTATTGTATGCCCCAACTTTTTTGATTTAGATAAAAATTTGGCTCTCTGGAGATCTAGAGGAATGTTTTATATTTATCATGATAAATTAAATAGAGGTTACTTCAAATATTATGGTTATGAATCAAAAAAGAAGTTATATGTTAAGGGGAAGAAGTTTTATTCTTATTCTGCACAGAAGCCAGACTTCTTTGGAAGATTTACAAAGTATATGCCATTAGATGAGAAGGGCTATGTTAAATATAAGCTACGGGCGTTTGAAAATAGAGACAGAACTCAACAAGAGGATAGATCATTGACACAAAGAAATATTTGTTTTATGAAGCTTCACGACTTAGGAATGTCTTACCAAAATATTTCGGATTACTTGAAAACATTTGGAGAGAGCATAACTATGCAAGGAATTTCCAAAGCATGTGCCTCCACCCTCAACCGTCAACCAACAATTAATAAACTTAACCCTCAGAGGGATATGGATAATGATGGCTCAGAGCTAGAGGAGACAGAAGAATGAGGTTAGGTAGAATTTGTAGGATTTGTAATAGTAGATATGTTCCAGATGGAAAATTCCAAAAGCTTTGCCAAGATTGTTTGGTTAAAACAAAGTATGGGAATTTTAAAAAGATGCAAGATACAATAAGGGAGAAAAATGGAAAGTAGATTAATCCCTTGCTCAAGCTGTAAGAAATGGTTAGCCAATGAGAATCATTTATGTTGGCTTTGCAAATTAAAATCCAATCAATTAGTGGAGGACTTGAAAAAAAATGGAAACTAATAAAGAAAAAATAATGAAGTCTTTGAGAAGGCACTGGCTAATCAGAATAATCCTTTGGATCGTGAGGTTGTTCAAATGAAGATCGCGCTATACGTTAGAGTTAGTACAACAAAGCAAGAAGCAAATAATCAATTAATACAATTAAGAAACTATTGCCATAATAGTAATCATAAAATTGTTCATGAGTATGTGGATGTGATCTCTGGAAAAGAAACAAGCAGACCTGCTTATGATGATATGTTTAAACATGCTCATAAAAGATTATTTGAGATGGTTATCTTTTGGGACATCTCAAGATTTAGTAGAGCAGGTACTTTACACACCTTACAAAAATTAAAAGAATTAGAGAACCTCAAAATTAAATGGCATAGTTACAACGATCCTTATCTTTCAAGTGTAGGAGAGTTCAGAGATGTGGTAATTTCAATCATGTCTACTCTTGCAAAGATTGAAAGAGAGAAGATATCTGACAGAACTAAGGCAGGATTGCAAAGAGCGAGATTACAAGGAAAGAAAATTGGTAGGCCATCTGGAAAAAAAGATAAAAAACCTAGAAAGATTAGAGCAGATCGTGGAATAAAAAGGGGGGGTAGTAAATTTATGCTTTTTTAAGTGTAAAATCAACTACAATTTCGGTATTTAAAAAGGGACGATTTTATCTCCTTAGTATAATACTCTAAGGGCAATAGTTACTATTGCCATAAATTAAACAAAAAGGCGCAAAATGAAAGTTGAAAAAATATACAAAAAAGATCTTAGCAGTTTTAGTATCCATAACAATAGTTTTCACCATTGCGAATTTGATATATAGTTATGATCCTGAAAGAAGACAGCATGAAAAAGAAATGACCTCTTTCTGTGATCAACATTCCTTGTTTGAAATTAATAAAGATAATCTTAAGGGGGAAAAGGCAATCCAACTAGCTTTATTAGTAAAAACCTCTTTTAACCAAACAAATAATTCTTTTCAAGAATACAATTATTTGTATTCTGAATGTTGTTTGATTTATAATTTAGATTGTAGAATTATTAATACAACTATTGAATCAATTGCAAATCAAACACCTTTTGAAACAATCTTAATAGAAGTTGATTACAAAGACTGGAGAATGATTGATTTATCTCTTTCAGATAAAGATTTAATTTATTTGTTTGAAAATTTGACATACAATTTAGAAACAGGAGAGAGAAAATGGATAAAAAAGTAAAAAGCTTTTTTAATCCAAAAGAAGATCTCTCTTCTAATTCTAAAACTATTGGGGCGGTGATAACAAAGAAATGTAATTGTGATTGTGAATTTTGTGTTTGGAAGTATACTGAAGGTTGTAATGTAGATGTTGAATTGGATTTAGATTTATTTGAAAATATCTTAAAAGAAGGGAGACTTTTTGGATATGATTGTGTTCAGATCACTGGAGGAGAGCCTTGTCTCCATTCTAAATTTAAAGAATTGATAAATTTAATAATTTCCTATGATATGAATTTTACTTTAGTATCTAATGGCAAACTATGGGAAAAATATAAATTTTTAGTTGAAGATAAAAAAATAAAAAAACATTTTGAATCAATTGGCTTTTCTCTGGATGGACCAAGGGAAATTCACGATAAATTTAGAGGAAAAGGATGTTATGATAAAGTTTTAGAAGCAGTTAGTTTTTTTAATAATAAATTGAAAGATGTTACAATAAAAACTGCTCTAGGGAAGCACAATTATAAACAATTTCTAGAAATTATCAAGATATCTTATGATTTGGGCGTTAAAACCAATGAGTTTTTTAGTATGCTTTTATCAAATAAATTTTGTTTAAATAATCAAGAAATTCTTGAGATATATAATTTTGTAGATAAAAATATAGATTTATTATATAGTTATAAGGAAAAAATGGATATTAAGATAAACCTAATGGAAATTAATTCAATTGGTTTTTGCCCAGCATTTTCAGATAAGAAATTTGATGTTTATCCAAATGGCAAGGTTAATTATTGTTGCGGAATGGATTTTCCTGAATTTCAAATAGGAGATTTGAATGAAAAAACAAATATACAAACAATTCTAAAAAACAAGAATGTGAAAACTAAAAAAATTGTTAATGGAATGGTAGATCTTTTTTCTGACCCCCATCTTTCACAGATCCAAGTTCAAGATAGCTGTTCCTTTTGTAGACATTTTTTGAATTGTAAAAAGAATGATGGAGATTTATTGGTTGGTCGCCCTAAGGCTTTATTAGATTCAATAAAAAAACAAAATGCAAAATAAATTACAAAAACCAAGAAAAATATGGATGGATGATCTTAGTTGGAAACTTTTACACAAAAAAGCAAGAAGTTTTAATTTTTTTGGTAAAGGTTATTTAAGTAAATTTGTCAGAAAAGTAGCTATTGAAGACCTTGCATTTATTGATATTGGTAATAATAAGAACATCCAAATTGAAATTTCATTCAAGAAGGAAGGAGAGAGAATAAACCCTCCCTCTTGAAATTTGGAATAAGTTGTTAAATATAAATCAAACAGGGATTAATCAAAAGTAGAATTGCCAATTACCTATTTTTCTCCTTATTATAATTTTTTCTCCCTGCTTGAATTTGATTTTTCCCAATAAATTTTGAGAATTTTAAAAACTTGTCATCTTCTTTAAAATCATCTAAATCATAATAAAACATGCAATTATTTATAGAAAATTTAACAATTCTTTTTTTCCCCATAAAAAAGAGAAAGAGAAAGAATTTAAATAAAAAGGGGCACGTTTATCTTCAAGAAAATGATTGAAGGCATTGATCCCGTTAGTATATCAAAGAAATTAGCTAAGTCTTAAGTTGATCCATTGATTTAAGAATAACTTTAAGGCCTTCTGCTTTTGGATCGTTAATTTTTTCCCCACCCATCATTTCTTTTTTTAACATTTCAAGAATAAGTTTATTTGATTCCTCTACTTTTTTAACTCTCTCTTTAAAGTTCTGTAATTCTTTTTTATCTTCTTTAGTCAGTTCTTCAATATTATAAATACGTTCATTCATTTCTTTTCTTAGATCATCAGAATCCATATGGGAGTAATGTTCAAGTGCGACTTCCATTGAATGTCCTGCAAACATTTGATATGAGTCTGGACTTAATCTCTTCCTTAGAGATTGAAGCCTAGAGTGTCGGAATAAATAAGGAAAAACTCTTTTGTCCAATACTTTTTTCCCTAAACGTTGAAGGTAATGGTGAATTTGTTGAGTTGTTGTATGTTCTTCTCTATTTGTATTTGGAAAGACGTAATCTTCAGCTTTAACATTCTCAAAAGGATATTCATCTTTGTAGAGTTTTAATCTATTGACACTCTCATTAATTGGGATTGTTCTAACATCCCCTGTTTTAGAAGATGAAAAATGAATCTCTTTGTTTGGGAAATTTACGTCTTTCCATCTAATTTTATATAACTCTTCGGGGCGAGATGCTGTTTCATACATTAACATTATCAAGGCTTTGTATTTCATTTCTTTAGATGCTCTTAAAAGTTTTTCAATATCTTCTTTGGTTAAAAGATCATTCTTTCCTAACCTTTCAGATTTAGGTTTCCTCTTCTGTTTGATACCTTGAAAGTTTAAACCATTAAAACGAGAACTCCAATTCTTATATTTCCATTTAAGAAATCTTTTAAGAATCTTCTTTGTATCATTTTTTGTATCGGTTCCCCTATCAGATTTATTTAATATTGAAAGGAATAAATCAATATCTTTAATATCTATTTTGTTTAAATCCTTTTCAAATATGTCTGTAATTTGAACAACCTTGTGGAATATTTTCCTAACAGAACTAGCTCCCGCAGAGCCTTCACAATGGGTTAAGAAACCATCAATTGTTTTTTTATTAGATTCAGGAAGTTTTGCATAAATGTCTTCCCTAAGTCTTAATTTACTATAATCAGGATATGTCCTCTTCATAAATGACCCACGCCATTATCCTTTTTAAATTTATCAGGGGTTCATATTAACCCTGGGAGAGTTCGTATGTTTCTATGATATTTAGTGGGGTTCATTAGAAGAACAATACGCCCACGCCGGGAGACTAGGGGGAGTTTAATCTTTTCAAGGAGTTTTTGATTTTCTATTCTATAATTTCTCCTCTTTCTAAAACCCATTCAATAAAATCTTCTTGACCATTTTCAAATTCAATAAATTCTTTTTCATTAAACAAATAATATAAAATTCTTTCATCAGGTTCTATTCCATATTCTTTAAAGTAATCATTTCTCCAA
>Ga0307928_10002906_pt1 | contig 13082 bp, 19 predicted proteins | sample AceLakmetagen232_FD_201815 | JGI IMG/M metagenome (GOLD analysis project Ga0307928, IMG submission 201815) | Saline water microbial communities from Ace Lake, Antarctica - #232 | ecosystem: Environmental > Aquatic > Non-marine Saline and Alkaline > Saline | place: Antarctica: Ace Lake... | reverse complement strand
ATCACAGAGAAGATGGGCCAGCTATTGAATATGCAGATGGATATAAAGCTTGGTATTTAAATGGAAAAGAAGTAACAGAACAACAAGTAATGAACACTCATTCTGTTATTATTGATGGAAAAGAAGTTACTCTTTCAAATAAATCTTTCAATTCACTTAAACAAGTCTTTTAAGGAAAATAAATAATGATTACTTACGTAGTAAATGTTTATGACAATGGAAATAAAGAATGGTATTTGAACAATAAACCCCATCGAGAAGATGGTCCTGCTATTGAACATGCAGATGGATATAAAGTTTGGTATTTGAATGGAAAATATCACAGAGAAGATGGTCCTGCTATTGAATGGGCAGATGGATCTAAATTTTGGTATTTGAATGGAAAACATCATCGTGAAGATGGACCTGCACTTGAATATGCTGATGGATATAAATATTGGTTTTTAAATGGAAAATATCACAGAGAAGATGGGCCAGCTATTGAATATGCAGATGGATATAAAGCTTGGTATTTAAATGGAAAAGAAGTAACAGAACAACAAGTAATGAACACTCATTCTGTTATTATTGATGGAAAAGAAGTTACTCTTTCAAGGGAATCATTTGATAGTTTAAAAGAATTCTTTAAGGGGAAATAAATAATGAAAAGGATGAAAGAAAAGCAATATGATAGACATGGAAAACAGTCTCCCCCAGAGCCAGCATACATAAATGCCTCAGATGATAACCTGGACGATCAGGGATGTTGCCGTTTGTGTGGAATGGTTTGGTACAATTGCTTATGTGGACATGATGATTTAGACGATTAAGATTATATATCACGCCTTGGTGATGGAATTGGCAGACATGCGGGATTCAAAATCCCGTGCCTGAAAGGGCGTGCGGGTTCGACTCCCGCCCGAGGTATTACAAAATAGCATAAAAGCGTCTCCAGTCATTTCACCTCCTTTTTATATAATAAAGAACCGTCGGGACGACGGGGATAGCTCAGTAAATAAATAAACATTAGTTTATTCTTCCTGAGAATCTCGTTCCTTTAGGAACGAGTAGTTCAAAACAGTAATCATGGCGACCATTCACAAGAAAATTCTCGACAAGGCAAAAGAGATTGCACTTACTTCTGATGTGCGTAGGGGTAAGATTTGTGCTATTATTCTGTCTAAGAATGGGCATGTTCACGCTATCGCTTCTAATAGCATCATTAAGGGTGATGAAAATGGTCGTAAAACCTTTACCATTCACGCTGAAAGATTTGTTTTTGCCAAAGCAATTAAGAAGAAAATCTTTGAGCGCAATCGCTTGTCTGATCTCGTTTTGCTGGTGGTAAGGGTTCGCCCTGGCACTGGCAAATTTGCTAACGCAAAACCCTGTAAACATTGCCAGCCCTTCATTAAAGCATGTGGCATTAAAACGTACTTCACAAACAAAGATGGTCAAATCGAAAGGTATCAATAATGATTACTTACACAGTAAAAGTTGATGCAAATGGAACTAAAGTTTGGTATTTGAATGGAGAAGAAGTAACAGAACAACAAGTAATGAACACTCATTCTGTTATTATTGATGGAGAAGAAGTTACTCTTTCAAATGAATCTTTCAATAACTTAAAGAAATTCTTCAAAGGATAAGAAAGATATATGAAGACTTTAACGATTACTAATCTGATGTTTCAATTTGATATTGATGATATGCCGGCTGATAAGACTCCAACTGCTTTATGTCATGAGTTTTTAGCCTCTATTAATGAGGTACTGACACGGCAATTCCCTGATTCTAGTCCAGCAATCTTCTTTCAGGGCATCGGCTCGTCTGTTATTGAAGCGACCAACGAAGAAGACGAAATCTAAAAAAGAAATATTCTTTATAAGCTCAATGGATTACATGTTACCCATGTATCTTTAGGCCAAATGGAAGAAGACGGCGATTCTACCATTCTCCAGTCGGTTAAAGACAATGGTGTGTTAGTGTGCGGTAATGACGTTCTAGAGTCAAATAACTTTGCCACTTGGAAAAAAATCAACGGTAAACACAAATGCTATGTGAGAAAGGGCAGATATGCTTGATAGTCTAAACATGAAAAACATTCCTCATTGGCCGAATCTTTGTGATCATGCTATAAGTGATTATGTTGGAAGCGTATCAACATGGCACCGAACTCAAGATAAAAAGCTATATGAGCAGTGGTGGGATGTTTATGTCTACGAAGATGATTCTGTACCCGGTGATTCAGGTATCTGTATTCGTCAAGGTAAAGATCCAGCAGATTATTATGGAAGTCATATTTCATATTTTCTTCAATCTGTTCAAGAAGACAATATGCATAAGGTTCTAGAATTGCTTAGGTTAAAGGGAAGTTTTAGCTGGCAAAAGGACTAGCCATGCAAAATAACATTACTCCGTTTTGGAAAAATATTGCTGTACGCTTGGTGCTTGGGCTTCTGCTATTCTTGATGGTGGGGAGTCTCGTCTTTGATAGCATGACTCCAGTGCTGGTGCTAGCTTTTTCTATCTTTGGTGTTGGTGTCGTGGGTGTGCTGCTTTTTACAGTATGCTGTCTAATTTCCTTTATAGTAAATAAGGTAAAATAATGAAAATACAAACAGGATCAGTATGCCTTCCTGGTGGTTGTGATGCAAAGTGCCCCTTTTGCATTTCAAGTATGACTGGCAATGTTAAAGTCAATGAAGATCAAATGTTTAAGAATATGCAACCATTTCTTAGGCTCCTATCTACTGGTGGTGCTACTACTATTCTTATCACAGGTAAAGGTGAACCCTGTCTATATCCTGCAATGATTGACCGGACATTATCTCATGTCAAAAATAATACATTTATTCCATTTGTAGAACTACAAACTAATGGATTAAAAATCGCAAAATGGACAGAAACAGAAGAGGGAATGGAAAGGCTTGCTAATTGGCGTGATAATGGATTAAATACCATTTCATTATCTGTAGTTAGCTATAAAGAATATCAAAATGCACAAGTATACTTGGGAAGTCCATCTACGATCAATCATGGTCATCCCTTAGATTTGGAATATCCCCGTTGGTGTAAAGTTATTCGTAAACTAAAATCCTTGGGGTATTCAATTCGTGTAAGTGGTACGATGTGCAAAGGCTATGTTGATAGCACGGATGAGATGAAACGTTTTATTGGTACTTTTTCAAATTGGGGAGCAGATCAAATAACACTACGCTCTGTTGTTGCATCACCGAAACCGACTAATCCGTATGATGAAACATCCCAATCAGCCGTTGTAAGAGAATGGGCAGAGAAGCATATTATTCCCGATAGAAAGATGAAAGGCTTTCATAAGTGGTTTAAGAGGAATGCCGTTACCCTTATGGAACTTCCTCATGGTGCTACTGTCTTTGATTATCGCGGACGCAATTTTTGTCTTAGCAATTGCCTAACACGCAATGCGAAAACAGCTCACGATGAGCTACGTCAAATTATCCTAATGCCTGATGGTCATATTAGTTATGACTGGGCATATAAAGGTGCAATACTACTTTAATAAGGGAGCAATAAAATGCTAACAGTGTATCAAGACAAAGATGGATATGTGAGGTTTAATAAGGTGCAGTCTACAGCCCTAAAGGTTTGTGTTTTTGTACATAAAAATCCAGATATTCATAATACAGATGAAGAACTTTGTCCTTTGGTATTTGATGACACGGACCAGCTGAATGGCTTCTTGTCTGATAAAGATGAAGTAAATAAGATTTGTGGTGCTGTAAAAAATGGAATGCACATTACTATCGCTGAAATGGAAGTTGTAAAATATGACTAAATATTAACATAAGGAAGAATCATGCTAAAAAGAACTATTTTGTATATTGTGTGTATGGCTATTATTAGTGCAATGTGTAGTGCTGCATATATTTATGCAGATACACAATTGAATATGGATCGAGCAAATACAGTCTTGCGAAATGTCAATGGTAACGATAACGATTTTGCAGAGTATCAAGCAAAGCAAAAGACTTATACCAATGTGCAAGATTGGACACCGTTTATCGGTGTCGCTTTCGCTGTCGCTGTAACTATTATTTTTTGGAAGGAGCCTATCCAAAAACTAAATGCCAAAATGCAAGAAGTAGAAGAAAAAGAAGAGAATGAGAATGAGAATAACCAGTAGATTATTCTTAAATAGTGTGATTTAACCAAAGAAAAGGAACTGATTTTATGCCAAGATTTGCTATTGTATCAATTGGACTTGTTGTAGTCCTTGTTGTTGGGCTATTCATTGCCCTAAGTATGCGAAGGCCATTTGAAAAGCCTGAATTTGTAGAGATTAAGGCGAACGAAACGGCTTTTGTTGCCAAGCTTGATGGGAAGCCTGGATCAGTTAGGTTTGATTCAGCAGAGGCTCTACAAAAGATGCAAGTTTCCACTAAACGGATTCCAATTGCCCATGTGTTTGAATCAACAGGACGTTGGCCCGGAACTGGACATTGGAAGCCTGGTGTTGCGGTATATGTAGTAGATCGTTCACCTGTTACTCGTGAATGGTCTGTGGAAACCAATAAAGGTACAGCCAATAAGGATGAAGGTATTTGGGTAGAATCAAAGGATTCAGTTGGATTCAGTACAGGAATCACAATCTCAGCTATGATTGAGGAAAGAAATGCAGCACTGTTCCTGTATCGGTATCCTGCTGGCGAAGTAAGCGATACAGAAATTAAGAGAGGTATGAGGCCAGTGTCAAGATATACAACAAAGCTTGATTCGATTATGGATAATGAGATCCGATCTCAAGTACAGGCAATCTTTTCCGACTTTGCAGCACGATATGATATGTCTGATCTACGAGAACGTAAGGTAGAAATCGCCGAAGAATTACGAAAAATGGTGATTCCTTACTTCGCGGATCGTGGTATTAAAATTACTAATATTGGACTTATGGGCGGTTTCCTATATGAGAATCCCAAGATCCAAGATAGTATTGATAAGGTGTTTGTTGCTCAGAGAGAAAAAGAAGTGAACAAAGCTAGGCTTGAGGCTCAAACAGATGCGAATAAGCGTATCGAATTGGAAGCAAAGGCTGTTGCAGAGGCACTGCGAACAAAGGCACAAGCCGAAGCTGATGCTATTCTTATGGCAAAGGGAGCAGAAGCGGAAGGACAGCGAAAACTCTTGGCTGTTGCAAAAGAAGCTGGCACCAATCCCGCGTTTATTAGACTGCGACAGATGGATGTTGATATGCTTAGGGCACAGCGTTAGAATGGGACAATGCCCACTACACTTATCACTAGCGGTGAAGGTAATCTTCCAGCACTGCTAATGCAAACACCGCCCGCTCAAGACTAATCGTAGAATTAGTCAAATGTAGCACCCAAAAGGGAGGAAGCTTATGTTTCCTCTCTTTTGGTGCTATACCTTAGTTGTCTCCAGTTATGCTGTAAGGAAAATATAGCACCGTAACAAGGTCTAAATGCGAAGGAAGAATCCATGAAACGTATGATTATCATGCAAGGAGCTAGCGGTCACGGAAAGAGCTTTATTGCACAGACTCTTGCGGCTGGCTATTTCAGCAGGAATGAGGGCATTAAGGTGCGCATTTGTTCTGCTGATCAGTTTTGGATTGACGATAATGGCTTTTATGCTTTTGATGTTCATCGTCTTGGCGAAGCCCATGATCAGTGCCGTAACAGTGCCACAGATGCAATGGAACGTGAGGTTGATGTTATTATTATTGATAACACCAATACTCGCAAAAGTGAAGCACAGTATTATCTTGATTTGGCACATACTTTTGGCTATGACGTTCAGGTTATTCGTGTGTCAGCCGATGATAAAACGGCAGAAGAACAGAACGAGAGCAGGAGTGCAGACCGTGTTATTCCTGCCACCGTTATCCAGAAACAACTTAACCGCATGGAGGATATTCTGTGAGTTTTAAATTCCACAAATATAATAGTATCGAAAACTCATATCGACAGAAGTGGCTGAATCAGATTAAGCAATTGCCTATTCGTGGTGATTGGGTTGTGTCTGAAAAGGTCGATGGCTCAAATTTTTCCTTCCATTTTGATGGCACCGAATGGCGAATCGGCAAACGTAGCACCTTAATAGCCAATGATTCAAACTTTGGTGGTGCTCAAAGTATGTTGGATAAAAGGCGTGATTCACTAATCGCGTTGTGCCAAGAAGCTATGTCGATGAATGAGGATAGTGAACAGGTTACTGTTTTTGGTGAGATTTTTGGCGGATCATATCCCCACAAAGATGTACCAAGAGACAATTCTGCTAAACGCGTTCAGGGAAAGGTTTTCTATTGCCCTTGGAATGACTTTTATGGGTTTGACATTGAAGTAGATAGCAAACTCATTGACGATGATACAGCACAATTATTGTTTAAGAAACATAATTTGGTTCACGCTGTACAGCTTTTCCGTGGAAGTCTAGAGGAGTGTTTGGAATACTTTAATGAGTATCCAACTACTATTGCTGCCCTATATGGTCTTCCTGCAATTGATAATAACAATTGTGAAGGCAATGTTATTAAGCCTGTTCGTCCCTATTATGCGAATTGTGGTAGGCGTATCATTCTCAAAAATAAGAATGAAAAATACAACGAGAAATCACATAAACCAAAAGAGCCTAAAGAAGTTGTAGAGTTGAGCGAAGCGGGCCAAGAGGTTCTTGATGAATTGATGACTTTTCTTACTGAAAATAGGTTAAGAAATGTTCTGTCAAAAATTGGAGAAATTACTGACAAGCAGTTTGGTATGTTGCTGGGTAAACTAGCTCAAGATGCTTGGGAAGATTTTGAAAAGGACAATAAAGAATCATTTGATGCTCTTGAGGCAAAAGATAGAGTAATCATTAAGAAGCAGCTAAACAAAGGTGCTGGCGAGATTATTCGTCCTAATGTTATAAACATTATAGATGGAGAGTTTTGATGAGTGAAAAATATGCTTCTTGGGTTCTTTGTTTTCGTGGCGATTCGTTCAGATGGCGGAAGATGAATATACCGCTTAGAGATATTCCTGGTTCACAGGAACCGTATTCTATTAATGAGTTAGAGGAATACGGTCAAAAAACCTGGGGAGATCATCCTGATATCCGATGCGGAAAGGGATATATTTTTTATGAGTCCGTTCAAAGAACACTCGGTCCTTTAGGGCCGAGATGAATTTGAACAATACCATAAAAATCCTTTAATGAATTTAAAGTAAGTATCCGTTTATATAATAAAGAACCGTCGGGACGACGGGGATAGCTCAGTAAATAAATAAACATTAGTTTATTCTTCCTGAGAATCTCGTTCCTTTAGGAACGAGTAGTTCAACTAGGTATTTTTGATTGTACAAGGTAGTGGTATCAGTTTTGGTGGCCTTTTAGCTAGCGTCTTTATAATTTTGCAAGATAAAGGAGAAAAAGAATGAGTGATCAAATTGTTGTACAAGGTGGTGGAATCAGTTTTAGTGGCCTTTTGGCTCTAGTCTTTATAATTTTAAAGCTTTGTAATGTTATTAACTGGAGTTGGTGGTGGGTGCTTGCACCTATTTGGATTCCAGTAGGAATTGTATTTACTATTGTCATTATCGCATTGCTTTGTGTTGAAATCAAGAACCTATTAGAATGAAACAATAGGTTATATTTCTTTTTATTTTTCGCCCGAAAGTCAATACAAAAAGTTGATTCTCGGGCGAAAAACATTTAGAAAGATTCTCCAGCCGACCTAAGATTTTTATGTTGCAATGAAAGGAGTGCGATTATGCAACGTTATGAGGCTGTTCCTATCATTCAAGAGCTTTTGGACAAGCATAATTTTGGGCATATTCGTATTGTATGGAACAGTAAGCGTAGAGGCATTGCGCATGTTCTGTTTAGTACTGATTGCTCTGGCAAGTATCAGATCGAAGAGTTATCTATTTCTAAGTTTTTCATTTATCTGAATGATGAACAAAAGATAAGAGAAGTCGCCTTGCATGAGATAGCTCATATGTACGCTGGCTGTGATGGCAGACATCATGGCAGAAAGTGGCAATTGTGGGCAATGAAACTTGGAGTACCCACCACAGCGACAACAAAGGCAGAAATGGCTAAAGGTAGGTATAAAGGGACATGCCCGAATTGTGGCAAGGTTTATTACAAGCATCGTGCTGGCAAACACGTTAAGCGTCCAGGATGGAAGTGTAAGAGTTGTGGCGGGAAATTCAATTTTGTAGATACTGGCACGATTACAGTTTTGAAAAAGAGAGTATAATGAGATTCCCAACAGAAAAGACGGCCAAACAAAAATTATGGAAACTACTGCAATCTCTACCAAAGGTAGCAAGTGGAGCAGAATGTTTTTTCGTACCACTTTCTGAAACTGTTGGGGCTAAAGTCTATGACAGTAAAAGGGGTCGTGATTTTGCTTTTACTATGCAAAAAGCTTTTGCCACAATTGATATGGGTCCAAAAGTAGCATCATATCGTTTCTCTTTTCAATTGAATGATGAAACTTTTGAAAATATCAATAATCACATCGGCATCAGCAATAACAAGTTGTATGCTTATATCACGGAAATAGTTGAAGTAAAACATCGAGTTGGCAGAAGAATACCCCTACATTGGCATTGTAAAACCATGAGGCGTGATTGCCATATTGAATGGCAACTGGAAGATATAGGCCTTGACTATTGTGATATTCTTGTGGATTTACATGATGAAAATATTGGCTTTAAAAATGGCAAATATATCATGATTGATTTTGGCGAGTGCTCGTTTCATAGTGTAGGTACGAGCGTGTCATCTTTGCGGAAGAAAATCTGTAAAATAAGTCGATCAAAAAGACAGTTGGCCAAATAGTCTCCAGTTAAAGGCACTAAAAAATGAGTAAGTGTAAGCCAATGGATAAAACACTAACTCACCTTGAAAGGAGATTCAAATGGCTCGCAAACCTTTGCCGTACATCGAATTGTTAAATCGTCGTGGAGTTCAGTCTGCCCAAGAGCGTTTGCAGAAGAATCAAGTCGCTTTTGACGCAAAGGTGCAGTGCAAGATGGACGAGATCGCAGAGATCGAGTCACAGAGGGCCCAGGATGCCGCTGAATTCGCTTTCGCGGTTAAATCCTTCCGACAGTGCCTTTCGGAACTCTAACCCCTTACAGGGCCGCACAGCGGTCCTGTTTTTCTTGCCCGAAAATCTAAAGAGAAAGTTGAGTACTCCAGATCGTGCTAGGCTTTTTCTTTAATTGTGACAAGACACTCTATCGGAGCACGCAATGACAAAGGAAGACATTATTTTGCGAGTAAATGCGATGATAAAAAAAGCTGGCACCGATTCTATGCATTACGATGCAGAAGGCCGATATGATAAGTGTGACGAATGTGAAGCCGTAATAGGGGCATACAATAAGATACTAGAAATGCTGCATACACTTTCTTAACGGAATAGTAATGGCAAAAAATAGACAAAAAGAGCCTTGTATTATTTGTGGTTGTACCATCAATAAAAGTCTGACAAGGCATCATGTCATTCCACGAATATTTTTGCGTGTCATCTTTGGATTTATTAAGGATGACAAAATTGCAGGCAAAGATATTGTGAATTTTTGTCAAGACAACACAATAAGTCTTTGTCAGTCATGTCATAATCGCGTTGAACAACGCAAGCGACCTTATCTTGATAAAGTTATTCAGAGGTATGCTCCATCTTATAGGTCTAAAGATTGGCAATCATATGCACAAGTCCGTGCTTTGGCAAAAAGAATTCGCACTTCTAACAATCCAAAATATAAGGATAAACTCGACAAGAAGTTGGGGTTTGAGGCATCAGAAGAAATAATTGATATTTATTCTGAAAGCCCTTCACCTACAGATATTTATGCTCATAAAGTAATAAACAATGTCTTTAATAATGATAAATGGGGAGAATTTATTGGTGGATGGAAGTTGCATTGGAATGCGGCGAAACGTTATGCGGCAAAATTTGCTCAAAGAGAGAAGAGTAAAAGAGAGAAAAGTGAAGAAAAGCTAAAGGCTTTTGTTGGCCCGACTGATATACGCAGGGTAGGAAAGAAATATAAGTCCAAGAAATATTGGACAAAAGAACAAAAAGCCGCACATAAAAGGCGTGAAAAAAGAAGAATAGCTCGTAGAAAAGCAGAAAAACAAGCCGCCCAATTATCAGTTGACTAACTCCAGTCGGCATACAATAAATCTCCTGCTATTGTAATGCCGATATAACAGATGATTAAGGACATTGTTTATGGATAACCAAGTTAAGAACCCAAGAAATCATCAAAAAGAAGCTATTATTGCATCTTTGCAATGCGATAAAGGCAAGGTGATTTTGCCGACAGGCACGGGTAAAACACTTGTAGAATCAGATATTATCCGTGGCTTAATCGAGCAAGATAGTGACTGTGCCAATGGTGTATACGTTATTGTTGCTCCAAGGATTTTGCTTGCCTATCAGAATCTTACAAATGTTGCAGAAAGACTCACAAAACACAACATTCAATGCAAGTATCTCAATGTCAATTCAGGAAGCTTCAATGATGCTACTTTGAATAGATGCATTGATGGCCTTGGGTTGCAAGCATACAATATTGAATCTACTACTGATTTTTCAGAGATTAGTAGAATTTATGGCATTTGTTTTAATAAGAAAATGCCTCTCGTCATTTCTTGTACCTATCATTCTGCCAATCAAATTCAGAAATCACGCATTCCTGTCAATGCGTATCTATTTGACGAAGCCCATTATTTGGCAGATAATGGCAGATTCCACGAAGCGACTCGTTATCAATCAACAAGAAAGTATTTCTTTACCGCAACGCCAAGAACAACAGAAGATGTAACTAGCGGTTCTGGAATGGATAACGAAGCTCGTTATGGAACAACGATTTATACAAAATCTCCAAAAGAAATGATTGAAGCTGGTGAAATGGTGAAGCCGGCGATTCACCTGGTTGGAGTAGTTGGGAATAGCGCTCCTGTGGACGGAGAAATTGACGATTATAGTGCCAATTATGACTACAAGAATATTAGCAATGCTATTATTAGTAGTTTCTTTGAGCATAGTGATGCAGTTCGTAAGTATGCTGCATTTCCTGATCGGATTGGTGCAAAGTTTCTTGTAACTCTTGAGGGACAAAGATCATTGAAAGGCGTTTGGGATTCAGTTGAATTCCAACAATTCATGGTTGCAAATCCCCATATCCATGTATTTGCGTTGTCAACAGATTTTGGTGTTGCTATTAATGGCAAGAGATATAAAAACTCTAATAACTCTAAGGAAATTCTTTTCGCAGCAGTGCAGTCTCTTAAGTCTACCGATCAGGCGATTATGATGCATGTTGATATGCTTTCGGAAGGAATTGATGTGCCTGGGATTACTGGTGTTATGCCATTTAGAAATTTTGGCAAGATTAAATTCCTGCAAAATACGGGAAGAAGCACAAGGCTGTTTGGGGATGAAGGACAAAACTTTATGATGGTTCTTTGACTGTCATGGATTTGGCTAATTATACAAAGCCTTATGCTTGGGTTGTTCTGCCTGTCTTTACTGAAAATGCTATTGACTTTACAGAACGATACAAAAACATTCTCCGTTCAATGAGGAATGAGTATGGCTTTTCACCTTCTGAGCTTATCATTCATTCTAACCGCAATTCAGTAACAGAGTTGGAAGAATTTGATGAAGCTGGTGCTCTTGATCGAGAAATTCGTAGTACAAAGACTAAAATTGTAGAATTTTTCCATCAGCTTGAAAAAGAAGAGCAAATGGAATTCTTGATTGATAAGTATTTTAAGGTGAATTCACTACGAGATGGTCGCAAGGGCATCATGTGGAGACTGTTGCTGAAAGATTCTAATCTGTTTACTGACAAGTCAACATATGATGATAGTCAATTTGCAGCTAATGTTGCTGACTATGGCGAAACAATTGCCTGTTTGGTACGAGATTTTGAGGAAATGGGTAGTTTTAGAGGAGTTGAGGGAAAGAACATTCGTAGGCAGATCATTATGGAATGCCTGAATGATGGTGATCAATATGTTGGTACGCCTTTCTCTTTGTGTAATGATATGGTAGGGAAGCTAGATGAATGTGTTAGAGGGAATGGTCGGGATTTGAGGGAAATGAAGATTGCTGTTGTATTCAATGTTGAATTTGTAGAAACATTGATTTTTGATTATAATGTTCCTCCAGAGAACATTGTCTTCTTTGCTGATAGTGCATCGGAGCTACAATTTGTTGGATGTGGCTATGGGATTCGACCGTCTGGTGTTAACATTTTCTATATTAATAGGGTCAATCGAAAGACAAAATTGCCAGTTTATCGTGGAAAAAATTCGGCAGAGAAATTGGCAAGTTGCGTAGAGGTAAATAATATGAAATTCGATTGCGTAGTTATGAATCCTCCATATCAGTCAAGTCAAGACAATAAAGGAAAACGTGGCGGGGGAACATCTTTATGGGATAAGTTTGTTAATATTGCTATTGATAGCTTAATCGAAGATGATGGCTATTTATGTGCGGTTCATCCTTGCGGTTGGAGAAGTCCAAGTGGTAGATATGAAGATACAAAAAAATGTATTACTGATAATTGGGTATATTATCTTGAAATTCATAATGCTCAAGATGGACAGAAAGTTTTTGGAGCAGGAACGAGATATGATTGGTATATATTGCGAAAAGCTAAACCCGCATTAACTACAATCAAATCTGAAGATGGTTCTATCCATCAATTAAATATTAATAATATTTCATTCTTGCCGCATGGAGAATTTGATAAGGTTTATTCATTAATAGCAAAAGAAGATGAGGAAAAATGTGAAGTTCTTTATTCTCGTTCTGCTTATGGATCTGATAAAAAATGGATGAGCAAAGAACAAACAGATATTTTTAAATATCCAGTTGTTCATAGCATTAAAAAGGGAGGATTGAGTCTATTATGGTCCTCGAAAGAAATCACTCCCTATTTTGCTCGCCCAAAAATTATTTTTAGATGTGGACAAAGTAGAACGTATATAGATATTGAGGGAAAATACGGTTTGTCACAACACACTAGAGCCATTGTCGCAGATAAAAAAGACTTAGAAGATATTGATAAAGTTCTTAATAATGAAAAATT
>Ga0307928_10002904_pt1 | contig 13087 bp, 15 predicted proteins | sample AceLakmetagen232_FD_201815 | JGI IMG/M metagenome (GOLD analysis project Ga0307928, IMG submission 201815) | Saline water microbial communities from Ace Lake, Antarctica - #232 | ecosystem: Environmental > Aquatic > Non-marine Saline and Alkaline > Saline | place: Antarctica: Ace Lake... | reverse complement strand
GGTCAAGGAGGTGTACGAGAAATGCGGCAGACATTTCGGCATCAAAGACCAATGGAACACCGGACGCTGGACGGCAGAAAGGCGCACGATTGCCGGCATGATGTGCCCTCGCGGAGTCGTCCTGTCCTTCGGATGGAACACACAGGGTATGGGGTTACAACACGGATATGCCATTGAGGAGGTGTGTTTGATATGCCACGGCGGAGCGCATAATGACACCATCTGCATGGCGGAGAGAAAAACGGCAACACTATGGGATCACATGGAAACGGAGGCGACCGATGGCTGAATCACTGGCGTCGGAGATGAAAGAGCTGATTGCCAAGCACGAGGCGAAGAAGCCGGAGAAGGCAAGGATGGTGCAAGAAAACCCGTACGCTCGGTACGGCGCTCACAAGGGCGTGCATGAATGGCGCCCAAGTTGTGACCGTTCCCCCCGTTGCACCCCCGCCCCCGAACCACCGAAGGACACGCGCATTCAGGCGGGGACGGTAGTGGAAACTGGAAATGGCGTTCTTACAATCCTTTATCCGAAAAGGGACGGTGACGGATGGTATATGGCAATGGACAGGCGGGGAGGGTGGTCTTTTGCCAAAAGCATCCTCAACATCATCTCCCAGCCCACCGCAGGGCCGGGTGATTTGATCGAGCATAGGGAGCATGGGGTTGTCTTTGTGATCGAAGGCAAAGGCGGCTGGGCCATCACACAGAGGACTGCGGACAGTTACCGCCTACGGGACTTGGATTCCGCCGACTACATCATCCTGCGGCAAGGGAAGGTAGGAACATGAACCAAACCATCTACTTCACCGTTTCCGGCAAGCCACAGCCGAAGCAGAGAGCCAAGACGGTGCGCTTGAAGACCGGCGCCTCTCATACTTACACCCCGGACGCAACGGTCAAATATGAGCGTCGTGTCCGTGCCGCGTTTCTGGAAGTGGCCGCGTCTAATCTGAACTTCGGCCCGTCGTTTCCGCCGCATACCGGCCCGGTACACCTCGACATCATTGCGGTCTTTGGCATCCCGAAGTCATGGTCGAAGCGGAAGCGGGAGCGGGCCGCAGAGGGGGGCGGCACATGGTGCCCATCTTGCTGCGATGCAGACAACATCGCCAAGATCGTTTCAGACGCGCTCAACGGGGTTGCCTACGTTGACGATCGCCAGATCGTTTATGAGCTTGTGATGAAGCAGTACGGCCCGGTGTCGCACGTACTCGTATCTCTGACGTTTCTAAAGGAGGATTGACGGTGAACATTTCCGTACTCATTCTTGTCGTAAATGTTGTGTTTGTCGGCGCAAACATCTATTTGATTACTCGGAATATGGGAGACTGAAAATGAACGAGGAAACGGTAGAAAAGCAGGAAGCCGTGATGGGCGAAATTGAAAGGCGACTTCTCATCCTTGAATCACGGGAGGTGCCCGAAGGCTATGGTGGCATACTGGCTGACATACGGAGCGACGTTGAGGATGCCGAAGGTTGTATTGCCGATTTGCAGGGTCTCGAAGGGAGGGTCGGTGACTTGGTGGGGATTGAAGCACAGATCGCAGCCCTGCACGTCAGGGTCTCCGCCCTCGAAGCGGGCAAGGTGGTCGTCATTGACCCGCTGGCCGGCAAGACGAATCTCGAAAGGGCCCAGTACCGGAAGGAACTTGAGAAGATGTCGAATGAGCCGGCAACAATCCAGTTCGTGAAGCACCCGCCCGCACCGCCGGCGCCCCCGAAAAAGCGGAAGTACACGAAGAGGAAAAAGGTGTGACCAAACTCCTAGATGACACCCTCTATTCGGTGGAGAAGGCATTCGAGCGTGACTCCGTGAAGCGCGGCGTCAAACGCTACAAGCGGCTCGCAGCAGATGCCGAACGACGAGGCGACGGCGCATCCTTGGGCGCGTCCGCGCGGCTGCTCGCCTACTGGTTCAAGGCTTATTGCAAGGCTATTCGGAAGGAACGCCGTGCGTGTGAGGCCGGCCGTGTCGGCGTCGGGCGCGGCATCTACGGCGACTATATGCGGCTGCTCGACAGCGACAAAACCACGCTCATCGCCATGCACACCGCGCTCGGAATGTGCCTCGCCAATCCAGCCGGCATCTCCACGACGAAGATTGTGCTTGCCATTGGCCGCAACCTTTCGGCGCAGACAGCACGTCGGCGCTTCCGTCGGAAGGACCGAGAACCTTGGAACGCCCTCATGCACACGGATAGAAAGCAAATCAAGCCCAAGGGCATCCTCAAGGTTTCCCGCGTTTTCTTCCCCGAAGAGGTCTGGCCGCTGCGCGTCCAGGGCAAGATCGGCGGGATGTTGCTCAAGCTGCTGATTAACACCACCATCTTCCCCGATGCGGAGGAAGTCTTTCATTTTGCGTTCGATAAGTACACGGTCCACAAGGGCCGGCGCACATACTACTATCTTCGGCTCACCGATGCGGCCGACAAGCGCATCCGTGACGCCCATATTGACAGCCAGACGCTCCACCCGCGCTATCAGCCGATGGTCGTGCCGCCGATCGTCTGGACACAGGACCATCGCGGCGGGTATCTCTCACAGCCCACCGACCTGATAATGAAATTGCGCGGACGCGGTAAGGCCGGGGAACTTCTGCCCAACCCCGTTCTCGCTGCCGTGAATATCCTGAACGCAACGCCGTGGCGAATCAACAAGCGCATCCTCGCCGTGGCAAAAGCCCTCAGAGACCAAGGCGGAAACGTGCCCGGCATCCCACGCATGACGGATATCCCCCGGCCGCCCAGACCGGCCGACTTCGAGACCAACCCGGATGCCAAGAAGGCGTGGAAGAAAGCCGCCGCCATGACGTACCGCGACAACGTGAATCTCAAGGGCGAACGCAAGGTCGCATGGCACAAACTCGACATCGCCGGTCGCTTCCAAAAGTATGACCGCATCTGGTTTCCTCACATTCTCGACTTCCGGGGCAGGGCCTACGCGATTCCCCAGTTCCTGAACCACCAAGGCGATGACCTTTGCCGTGGCCTCTTAGAGTTCGGCGCCGCCAAGCCAATCAACGGGAATGGCGCACGGGAATGGCTTGATTTACACATGGCGAACTGCTGCGGATACGACAAGACCTCCATCGAGGACCGGCTCGTCTGGATAAAGACACAACAGGCGCAGTTCATCGCATGGAATGCCGATCCGCTGGAAAATATGGGCTGGCTCGAAATGGATGAACCCTTCCAAGCCCTTGCCGCCGCGTTCGCCATGTTCGACTCGGATGCCGCCGCGCATCTCCCGATTCAGGTAGACGGATCGAATAATGCACTCCAGCACTACGGCGCCATGCTCCGTTGCCCAGAGACCGCCGCCCTGGCGAACCTCACGCCGGCAGAAGCCCCCCAAGACGCCTATGAAGATGTCGCCGTCCGTGCCCGCCAGATCATCGCCAGAGACGCGGAGGCCGGCAAGGCACACGCGATCGCGCTCGAAGGGTGGGTGACGCGCAAGATAGTCAAGCAGCCTGTCATGACCAGCGTGTATGGCGTTACCCCGGTCGGTGCGCGCAAGCAGGTACACGCCGCACTCAAAAAGGTCGGTTTCGAGTCGGACGAACTCTATGCGATCACCAAGTATCTCAGCCAAATTACCCTCGAAGCGTTTGCCGGGGTCTGTGTTGCCGCTCAAAACGCGATGGAATGGATACGCGCCTGCGGCCAACTCATTGTCAATAGCGGCCAGCCCATCCGCTGGTACAGCCCCATCGGACTGCGCATCGAAGAGCATTACAGGGTGGCACGACATATCGAGGTTAGGACAATCCTCCACAGACTCTTGCTGGCGAAGGTCGATGCGAGTTGCCCTGTCCATCGGAGGCGCCAAGTCAACGGGTTCGCCCCCTCTTTTGTCCATTCGATCGACGCCTCGCACCTGATGCGAACAGCGATCAAGGCGCACAATGCCGTCCGGGCCGTCACCATAGCTTTTGCAGGGGTTCACGATGCGTTCTGGACGCACTTGGCCGACATGGACGATCTCTCGCGGATCATTCGAGAAACCTTCGTCGAATTGCACAGCACCCCACTTCTCGACGATCTCTACGGCCAGTTGAAGCAGATATACCCGGCCATCATCTTCCCACCCCCGCCCACCCTGGGCACATTTGACCTAGCCGATATTCTCACCTCGGAATACTTCTTTTCCTGACCGTCGCATTCCGCGACACAAACGCCGACCGTAGTATGGAGAAGGAGAGGCGAAAAGCCCAAAGTGTCCCAATTTGCGACAGGAGGCGATGTGCATTATGCCATTGTCTACTTCGCGACAGGCCGCTCGTCAATCCCCCGCTGGAAATATCGCCAAGTCTCACGCCTGATTCGGGTTATGACCGTCAGCCCGATCTGCCATTGTATGATCGGGTTCGAGGGCGCCGTTCTCGACCCGTCGCTTGGGGGCATTCGTTACTGGCCGAGCCGCTTGGTTGCGGCCCGATACCCCACACTTCACTCCGTTTTCCGTGTCCCATTTCGCTACAGAATTGATCTCGACTTCTTCAATGAACTCGTTGGTCAGCCGCAGCCGATACTCCCAAGCCTGGCCCGGTGGCTCAAATTGGGACATGGGCCGTGGGTATACGATTGCTTATGTGTCTCCCTCGCGTGCCTTCGCGCCGGTGGGGTCGATGTCAACCCGCATATCGCCACCCCGGCAGGATTGTACCGCTGGCTCAAGAAGAAAGGGTTTGCATATGATGTCAGAAATGGACAAGCTGAGTCGGACTTTAGGGTTGCCGTCAGACGCCTCTGTATTGGTTGACTGGCTAGATGACCACTTCAAGGCCCGACCCGCCGAAGTAGACGAAATCGACAACGAGGCCGGCAGATTCCGCTACGCAATGGGCAAAGTCGAGCTTGTCTGTCTACTAAAAGCCTTCCAACACAACAGCAGAAAAAAACGGCAACAGGGTTGAGGGGCCACCACTACCAGCTCAGAACGAAAGGATTTCCTCATGCCCCCCACGCCGGACAGACAGGATACACGTTTCGACGTGCCGCGCGAGAGTTCTGCGCTGATTGAGGACTTGGTCAAAACGCATCGGCTTCGCACCCCGACCCCTGAAGAACTCAGCAGCGAGGCGGGACGCATCCGCTATGCGATCGAATTGGGCAAGGCCGAGCTTGTCGAAAGGCTCCGTAAACGCCAAGAACGAGCAGGAGGTTGATATGGGCAGTGATGTAGGCGATTTCGTTGACGACGCGGTGGAAGTTGCCAGTTGGAGGTCTCCCTGGAGTCTTCTAATAGAGAACAAGCCAGTTCGCAAGAAAGTAAGCAAGTTTTTCCAGCGTACAGGTGACCTGTTTTCGCCCGAATTCCCCGACCAAGAGTTTCCCGAAGATGAAGAAGAACGGGCCGTTATCGACGAGGATGAGGCGCGTGCCTTGGCCCTCAAGCGCCGGTCGTTCGAACGCGCCAGACGTGGCCGTAGCTCGCTCCGCATTGACATGCCCGTCAGGAATCCCGGCGTCGCTTCCGGGCTTGGATCAGGCTTGAGGATTCCAACGTGAACGACAAACAGACACTTCGCGCACAATTCGAGGCCGCTGATGCTTCCCGTGCCGCGTTGATGGAACGCGTAAGAAAATGTGCGGCCCTTAGCGATCCGACGATGCTTCCCTTGATCGGCACGACGCAAAACGTCAGGCTCATGCGTTCCTATCAAGGACTCGGCGCAAATATATTAAGCAACATAGCAAGCAAACTCATCATGGCGGTCTTCCCGCCGAACATGCCGTCTGTCCGGCTCAAGCCGTCTGCCCGGATACGAGTCGATCCGTACACGACTCAAGAAGGGCTTGACATTCTCCAAAAGCATCTCTATGCGCGCGAACTCCTCTGGCATTCCACACTCGATACGACGAAATACCGCACGAAGTTTCTCACCGCCTTCAAGCACACCATCGGCGTCGGCAATTCCCTGACGCGATGTGGCGGGGAAAATGGCGACTATTGGTTCAAGAACTTCCGTTTCGATCATTTCGTCCAGAAACGCGGGAGCGATCACGAAGTGCTCTGGACCACCACGCTTGAGAAGAAAGACCCGCTCGAACTGTCCGATAAGGACTTGGCGAAAGCCGACCTGAACCGTGAGGAACTGGAAAAGAAAACGGGCGAGGACCGGCCCCAGTCGCTATTCACAAGATGCACCCGGCAGCGCGAGGCCAAGAACTGGGTTGTCGAACAAGAACTCAACGACAAGATCATCCGCACATCCCAAGAACCCGTCAGCCCGGACTTGGTTCTGGGCTACAAGGAATTGCCCGGCGAGGACTACTCGCGCGGCCTGATCGAAGAAATGATGGGTGATCTGTCTTCGTTCAACACCCTTTACCGCAACCTTCTCGACTGGAGCACGAACGCCTCGAAGGTCACGCCCGTCTTGGACCCAAGCAATTCCTACGACATGACCCCCGCAGACTTGACCAAGCCGAGCGGAGAAGTCGTTCTCGGCCGCGTTATGGATGGCAAGGTACAAGGCGCCGCCTTCCTCAGCACCAACATGGCCAGCGACCTGTCGGTTGTGCTCAACCATGCCGACCGTATCGAGCGCCGCCTTGGCAAGCAAGGTCTTCTTGAAACCGAAGCGCAGCGGAAGGCCGAGCGCGTGACGGCAACCGAGGTCATGCGCGTTGCCCGGCAGCTTGAGGGCGCCCTGGGCGCTATTTACGCAGAGATTGCATCGGAAGTTCAACGCACGCTGTATGACCGAATGATCTACCAGATGGAACGCGACAAGCTCCTTCCGCCGCTACCATCGGGCTTGGAGGGTGCGGTGGATGTCGAAATTCTCACCGGCCTCGAAGCGCTCGGTCGCCAGGTCGAATTAGAGAAGCTCATGGGCGCGTTGCAACTGATCCTGCCCGTACCCGAACTCGCGGCACGACTCAGCCCGGAACGCCTGCTTGCGATGATCTTCCGTGGCTACAATCTCGACATGGCCCAAGTGGTGAAGACCGCAGAGGAAATGCAGGCCGAGGCTGAGGCCCGGATGGCCGAGCAGGCACAGGCCGCCGCCGCACAGCAAGCGATTTCGTCAGCCGGCGCGATAACCGAGGAACGCGCGAAACAAGCGACGGCACAAGCCGCCCAACCCCCCGTATAGGGATGAGAGGAGATAGGGATGATTGATGTGGAAGTGAGATACCCAATGACTGTTATTGGGGCATGTGTGCTGTCCAGCGATATTCTGCATATTGCTACGAAATTGTGGGATACCCTGCCGCCGCGCACATCACCAAACAACACAAATATCGTCATCAGGGTAACGCCCAGGTCGTTGCGCGTACTGTATTGCCAAGATCAGCCAGAATCCGACTATCCCATCGCATCCCTTTTCGGGATGCCGATTGAGATTGACCGCACACTACCAGATGAGACGCCATTCCAGCTTGACTTTGTAGACGCACCCGCATAGGCCCGTACAAGGAGACAATGTCATGGCTGAAGGCCAGACACCCCCTGTCGAAGGAGCCGCGCCCGGTGGCGCAGCAACTCCGCCGCAAAAGCCTGAAGGCTGCCCAGATAAATTCTGGAACGTCGAAAAGGGCGAAGTGATGGTAGAAGCGTGGGGCAAATCACGAACCGAACTGGAGCAAAAGCTGAGTGCTCAGGGCGACGCGCTGAAGACCACGAAGGGGGCTGGCCTTGCGCTGCCCGCAGACGCCGCACCCGTAATCGACGACAACGCGGGCGTGGACGAAATCGTACGCGCAGCCGGACTCGATCCGATAAAAGTCGGGCAGCAGTTCAGCGAAAAGGGCAAACTGACGGTCGAGCAATACGCCGCGCTCAGGAAGGCCGGCTTCACGCGAGGCATAGTCGAGCAGCACATGGGCCTGCAAGTTCGCCTCATGCAAGCGGCGCAAGAGAAGCTGGTCGCTGAAGCGACTGGACTCGTCGGCGGCAAAACTCAACTCGATACGGTCTTGAAGTGGGCCAAGGAAAATCTGGATGACAAGACCAAGACGTTCTATGATGGCCTCGCCACCAATCCCGATACGTCGATCCAAGGATTCGAGTGGCTTGTCGGCAAGTACAACGTCGCCGTCGGCGCCGGCAAAGCCCAGTCGCTCATTTCTGGCGAGGGCGCGCCAACCCCAACCGGGGGCTATGCGTCTCAGGCCGAAGCACACAAGGCGCAGAACGATCCGCGCTATACGGATGACACGACATACAAAAAAGCAGTTGACGCCCGTATCGCTGCGATGGAAATGCAAGTGATTCAGGGCAGACGATAACCCACCTTCGGGCGCATCGAGAAACGCTCCACTTGGAACACGCCTCTGATGTGCTCGCGTTCGCCGACTTCCAAGAGCCGTACCGGCCAAAGGACAATCCCGCATTCGCGGAACCCAATGGCCGCACGACAACTCCGTAGAATGTCCCAGCGACAAAGCCGCATATCGTTTGGATACGTATTCACGACATCTCTACGGAGGCCGATCAAATGGCGAACGAATACCCCCTCTCCTTCACCGGAGAAGAAGCAACGCGATTCGAGGCGGCAAAGAAAGTTTACGCCTCGAATGTGATCCGACACTACCTTTCGGCGATCCGCGCCTACGCGATGGTTCCGATTGAGGACATGATGGGCGGCGTCGTCAAGGAAGTCATCCGCTACTACAAAGCGGTTACGCACAAGAAGGTTGACCACGCAAACACCCCACGCCAGAACCTCGCCAAGAAACGGGTGCTCTTCAATCTCGAAGACGAAGAGCGCATGAGCGCAACGAACATCTCGAAGAAAGACGCGATGATCGTCCACTACGATGCGGCTGGCGAGATGGCAAGGATAACCGGCGCGGCGATGGCGCAGCTGTACGACGTGCAAACGCTCAAGCAGTTGCTTCTCGCGGCCCGTACCGCCGCAGATGGCGTCTTCCCCGGCGGCCAGCAAGTCACCGAAACCCTCGTTACGGACATCGCTGGTACTTACGAAATGTCCGTCGTTGGCTCGAAGAAGCTCCAGGACAATATCAAGCAAGCGCATCGTCTGATGTTCGAGGACAATGTGCCGATTGAGACTATGGAGCTTTACTGGTTCATGAAGAAGCGCGAGCATGACGTTCTCCTTCAGGACGACACGCTCATGTCCACCGATTATGTCGGGCGCCAGTTTGCCGACAAGATTCACGGCAAGCTCACGATGATCGACAGCGCATGGATCATCCCGACCAACAACTACCCGCAGGCCGATCACAGCGTCGCCGATGACGACACACCCTCGAAGGGCGGCACCGACGCCTACCTCGTGGACGGTTCCGATTCGGTTGCGGCATGTATGACCAGCGACGCCTTGCGTAAGTCCGAGGCTGAACCCGTGTCCGGCGTGTACTACTGGGACAACGACAAGCGCAACTGGACCGTTGGCTCTGTCGGCTTCAAGACGATCGAAACCTTCCGGCCCGAGAATGCGGCCGAAATCCGTGTTGCATAAGGAGAGACACGATGGCGAATCCTACCGATACTGGCGCATACCCCGCGTATGCCAGCAAGCAGGCCATGCTGCGTGACGTGTGGGCGTCCAAGGGTTCGATGGGCTTGATGCAATCCGTCGCCTTCCGCATCTCGAATACGGATTTCGACGCGCTTGCCGACAAGTGCACGATCTACAACCCGACCGGCGTCTTCGCAGCCTCGGTCTAACAGTTACTACAAAGGAGACAACCAATGGCTGAGAAACTCGTTCACATGGGAACCAACAACGATGTCGTCGTGGACGGAGACGATGCGACGACAACCGGGGTCTTGCGGATCGGTACTTCGGCAAGCCGCTATGCGCTCGGCACCACGGCCGGGCGCGAAGGCGTCCGATTCAACTTTGCCTCGACCGCACTCAGCGGCACGGCACGCGGCCTCGATGTCCGACTCACCCAAAGTGGTGCGGCCGGCGAGGCGGACTGTTTCCGGGCCTTCCAGACGGTGGATTGCAATACCACCACCTGCCGAGGCGCGCACATCAGTCTCGAATTCACCGCAACCGCTGGCGCGAGCGAGTGTTCCGGGCTTGGCGCCGCACTTGAGACCACCCTCCACATCCCGGATATCGCCTCGTGGGCGCCCACCGGGACGCTGTGCGGCCTCAAGGTCGCCATCCATTCGGACGGTGCTGCCAGCGATCCGGCAGGCTTGACCGAGTTGGCATTCGTCCGAATCGACAACCAAGGCGATGCCACCGGCGTAGACGATGTTGACACGGATGCCGTCGCATTTTCGTTCAACGGGTTTACTGCCGCCGGAGACACCACCAAGCTGCTCTCCAGCGTGGCGTATGCCGAGGTCGGCAATTCGTGTGTCGGCATTCGTTGCAGCGTGGACGGAGCAATCTATTACCTTCCGCTCGTCCCCGTCGCCGAATGGAACTAAGGTTTTACAGGAGCGAGACGACATGAAGATCACGGAAGACTTCCTCTTCGATTCGATTGCTGCCTTGACACGGCAGGCGCAACAGGCACAGCAGCAGTATTGGCAGTGCATGGGCGCCCTAGAGGCCACAAGGCAACTGGCAAGACATCTTGCGAAGCCTGAACCCGAATCAAGTGACGACATGGCTGTCCCCGCTCCCGACGCACCCTGAGCGTTCCTTCTCATCCCAGGGGGCAGCCGCTTCCCCCTTTCGGCGGCTGTCCCCGCCCCTTTCTCCACTCCGCAAGGAGGCTAAACAATGACGATATCCCCACACCCGCCTGCTGGACGAGTCGTACTCATCTCAAACAAGGGGGCGGACCAAGCCGTCCCAGTCGATGTTGTTGCCGGCGATATTACGGTAGGAACCTCCGACAAGGTATATACTATCGACAGTTGCGATTCCGCCGCTGGCTGGAGCGTCCTCAACGACGCCACCACAGGCAACGGGGCCTTGGACGCCCTTGCCACTGACCTGAACCACGTGATGGGTACGGCGTCCATCGAGTTCAACAAGGTGGACGGGACCGACAAGATTCGGGCGGGCATCCAGAAAACCATCACTGCCGGCGATCTCAGCGATTACCACAATGGCGGCGGATACATTCACGCCTCTATCTACATAGGCGATCTTACCGATGTCGCCCACGTTTTCGTTCGGCTTGGCACCGACTCCTCGAATTACAATGAATGGCGCATCGACTCAATGGTCGGTGGCTGGAACGCCTTCCGTTTCATGCTCATGGCGCCTACCGGCTCCGGCAACACGGGCACCGGCTGGAATATCGCGGCAACCACCTATGTCGCCATTGGCGTCCACTTCGACGCCGAAGACGACGCGCTTGCCGACATCCGGGTCGATCACATCGTCCTCAATGCCGGTGCGCAAACAACTTCCGACATCAGTGTGTCCAACTCAGACCCGAAGTTCAATGCGATATACGAAAGCGTCCACGAAGAAGATGCTGCGCATGTAACAGCCGATAAGGGCGTACTGTCCCTTACCGTTCGCAAGGATGACGCGATAGGGTCCGCACTTAGCGATACCGATGGGGACTACCAGCCCCTCATCACCAACGAGCACGGAATCCTTCGCACGCAGGGTCAACAGCATTACGCCCTTGACGAGTGCAACTCCGTCGCAGGTTGGACCATCCTGGATGACGCGACCACGGGTAATGGCGATGCGGACGCGCTCGCAACCGACCTGAACCACGTCTTCGGCACAGCGTCTATCGAGTTCAACAAGGTGAACGGCACAGACCACACAGAGGCCGGAATCCAGAAGACGCTTACCGCCGGGGACTTGACCGCATACCACAAGGGCGGCGGCGTTATCACGACATCCATCTACATCTCCGATCTCACAGCCGTGGCCTACGTCTTCGTTCGACTCGGCACCGACGGCGATCATTACAACGAGTGGCGTATCGACGACGACGCGCTTACCGCCGACGCGTGGAACTCGCTTCGGTTCAATATGCTAACGCCCAACCCCACCGGCAATACGGGCAACGGGTGGAATATCGCAGCGACTACCTATGTCGCTGTCGGCGTCTCGTTCGATGCTGAAGATGATGAGCTTGCCGATATCAAGGTTGACCACCTTGCCATCAATACTGGCCTGCGAACCACGGCAGACATTACCGCTGAAATCACTTCAGAGGTCAGTACCCCAAACATCAATCTCCATAGGATTCGTAACAAGCTTGTCAACGTCGGCTCCGGCGCGGTTGGCACGGATGGAACACAGCGGGTGATTCTCGCAACCGACGATCCAGCCGTGACGCTGCTTGGAACCATCGACGCGGATACCTCCAAGATTCCGTCCCTTGGTACGGCGATTATGACGGGCGCTGCGCCCGTCACTATCGCAACCGACGATACGATCACCGCTGCTGGTAACGCATCTCTCGTGAACATCGAGAAGTGCCAGATGGGTAACGCGGCGCCCACCATCGACTCCCCAGGCATCATCAATGCCCCCATCAACGCGGGAACTGGCGCGCGTACAGAGATCATCGCCACCCCCGGCGCGAACAAGCAGATTTGGGTCTACGGGCTGCTCATCCTCGTGGACACGGTAGACTGCACCGTGACGCTTGAGAGTGCCGCAAACGCGCTATCCGGCGCGATGCCGCAAGCGGACAATGGCGGATTCCACAGCGAACCGTCCGGCAACTTCGCGATGCCCCTCTTCAAGTGCAACACGAACGAGGCATTCAATATCACAATGGGCACCGGCGTTGGCGACGGCATTGTTTCCTATGCCGTCGTGAGTGTCTAACCATGAGCCTTCCCCTACTATTCGTTGGGAGCGGGTCCGGGACGATACCCGAAGGCGTCTGGTGGGACTGCATAGGCGGCGAATGTGTGGAGGCCGAAATTGGCGTGGGGGAATACCAGACGCTTGAGGCATGTGAGGCGGAATGTGTCCTCGAAGCCCACGACTGCTGCGGTGATTGTGTTCAGGAGACCTCTGGCCAGGGAACTGTGGTCAAGGTGTGCGCGAATATACCCAGCATTCCATCGTGCGGGTCTATATCGCCCGCCTGCGTTGAACTCTCTGGCAACTGCACCTATGACGAGACAGCAAAACAGCAGCATCCTTCGAGTATAGGACAGAAATTCTGTGGTGTTGCTTGCAATGCTCTCGGCTACGGTACGGCACGT
>Ga0307928_10002903_pt1 | contig 13095 bp, 26 predicted proteins | sample AceLakmetagen232_FD_201815 | JGI IMG/M metagenome (GOLD analysis project Ga0307928, IMG submission 201815) | Saline water microbial communities from Ace Lake, Antarctica - #232 | ecosystem: Environmental > Aquatic > Non-marine Saline and Alkaline > Saline | place: Antarctica: Ace Lake... | reverse complement strand
TCGGAGAATGCTTCTCGTAATGCCTGAACTTTTGCCACCTTGACAATCATAGTGGCGGGCTTATTTTTCCACATACTGTTTATGTCATACCCCTTTGTTTTCCAATTGTATTTTTTCCCAACATATTCAGTCATACTAATTTCCGCTCGAACCGGAACTCTGCGGTCTTTTCTGAAAACTTCCGCCCAACCGCCTTTTAGTGTTTCATCTTCGTCTACAAAAGCACCCTCACGACGAGTTAGTTGACTTCCTTTGCGGAGAATAACACCTGCTTTTATTCCGTCAAACTGCGGAAAATTATTTGCCTTTTTGAAATATGCGTCTTTTCCAGTTACGATTGAGGCGGGTGAATCCTTTTTGTATTTAACTAAATAACATTCTCGCACAAACGGATTTAAGTGCTTACTTTTACAGAACTGCATAAACAAAAACAAATCTGTGTCGGTAGCAGTCGGACACAAATGTTGTTTAACCACTTCTGGCGTGAGTAACCTCTCAATTTTTTCCCACTGCTGAATTGCAGTATTTCCATTTCCTATAACCGCCAATTCTTTTCCTTTTCCCATTTTATTTCTCCTTTTACCCCTTTTCAACTGCCAGCGGGGTCAATTTTGTTTTAATAGTAATAAGTTCTTTTTGCTGTTCCATTACTTCGTCTATATTTTTATATGCCATTGGAGATTCGTCAAGATGTTCTTTGTCGCAGTGGAATACCACATCTTTCATAATCTCGCCAAATTTATCAAGCGATAAAGTTTCTTTCGCTTTTGTTCTGGACATAGTTCTTCCTGCACCGTGAGAACAACTACAAAAACTTTGCTCATTTCCTTTTCCTTGAACAATATAAGATGAAGTTCCCATTGAGCCAGGAATAATACCAACAGTTTTTTCTCTTGCCAAAGTTGCACCTTTTCTATGAACCCATACATCTCTGCCGAAATGATGTTCTAAACTTGCATAATTGTGGTGAATATTTATAGGGTCTTCCACCCAAATATGTTTACCTAAAGTCAGTTGTATTCCGCCAACAACTCTATCCATCATAATTCTCCTATTCTCGTAAGAGAAATCCATACAGAAATTCATATGGTTGATATATGCTTGTCCTTCTTCTGAGTCCGCTGGTAAAAAAGCCAAGTGTTTATTTGGAATAGGTGAATGATACTTCTCGTTTAATGCAAGAGCAATTTTATTATATTTATCACAAGTCTTTTTCCCGATATTCCTTGAACCAGAATGTATCATACACCAAATATTTCCACCTTCATCTTTTTGAATTTCAACGAAATGATTCCCACCACCAAGCGTGCCAAGTTGCCCAGCAACAGTATCTTCATTTATATTATTAGATAAATTTTTAAACTTTGACAATAATTCCTCTGCTTGTTTTTTGCAAGTTTCACCAGACGGCTGATGTTTAAATCCCATAGGAATATTCTTCCGAACATATCTCATTGTCGTAATTAGAAATTCTTGCAATTCTTCTGGCGTAAAATCATTGACGTTTAAATCGGTTTTGAACGCCAACATTCCGCAAGCAATATCTACTCCAACCATATTTGGCGAAATTGCATTCTCTAATGCACATACTCCGCCAATAGGCATGCCATATCCCTGATGAGTGTCGGGCATAATAGCAACGTGGCGAAAAACAGCAGGGTGATTTGCCACATCTTTTGCCTGTTGTATTGCTCCTTCTTCCGCATTTTCGCAATACATAAAGATTGGAACTTTTTCTGTATTTATTACTGTCATATAAACCCCCTTATATTTTAAACTCCACGATTTTCGGTTTGCTTAATATTTGGTGTAATCGTTCTCCCGCTTTTCTAAATGCTTTCAAATATATTTCAAACGTATCCGATACAATAAAATACCCAATATTTAGTTCCCTTCTATCTGTTACGCTTATATCCAAAACAAGTGTATTGCCACGAGCATAAAATCTTGGAACATCATTCATATATTCAAATGGATAATGGTCCAGTCTTTTTACATTCTTCCAACCTGCAAGAACATATCCTCTCTCAAAATATCTTTGTTGTTCTTCCATATAAATCACCGCTTGTTTCATCTTATCCCCCTTTATGTGTTTAACGAACTCTTACATAAACTATTACAGTTCTTTCTTCTGGTTCGACCTCACAAATACTCTCTGGGTCAAATTCCCACCCAATATCTTCAAATCCTTTATCACCTGTTCCCGTAGCCCAGTCAAAACCAATAAACATTCCACCTATGTCGCTAACGACAAAAATATCAGTCCAATGCCTACGTTCTTGAATTTTCTCTTCATAGATAATCTTTGACTCTTTAACTGTTTCAATCAGACTCCCCTCTTCCACACCCCAACCATTTTTCTTATTATACGCAACCAAATGCTTTCTAATTTTTCCATTCATAACATCTCCTTTGTTTATTCGGGAGCAGGGACAGGACTTGAACCTTCTTATGTTTAATTTATGTAAGTTTATAGGCATTCCACTATAAAGGGTTTTCATTTCTTTCAACCACCTACGCAGTTCACCTCTGCTTGTCTTGCGTGTCCACCAGAACGCCACCTGCTCCCAAATTGTTAATTTATTGTTTTACCCATTGACTATCACTACACCCAGGAATAGTAGTTATTGTATATCCATTTTCTATGAATTTTACATCTCTTTTATAATCTAAATATATCCATCCAAAAAGAAACATAAATAATAAACATGCTATTCCTAACCAAATTACTACGTATTCTATATTATCCATAATAATCCTCCTTTTTTGTTATCAATCTTCAAGCGGTTCAATGTCCTCCATAAAGTCGTCAATCACATCTTCCATTTCTTTGGTAAGTTTAACTGGATTTCCCCTCAAGTCTGTTACAATCTCAATTCTGTAATCATTCAAAAACAACATCTCTGCTCCCCTATTTCCATCTGCGTCTGCTCCGTAATCTTGTTCTCTACACCAGTATAAAGTTATTTCTGCTTGATACACAACATCTTTACCATCTTCTTCTACCTCTATACCAACTTCCCTACTTTCCTCCCAGTTCATTTCGGGACCTCCTTTTTAGATTTTCTTTTTTTAGTTTCTCCATGACACGCTGTTTTGTAATCGCAATACGAACATGGATATTTACTTTTAAACTTACAATCCATAGGTGGCATTTCGTTTCTTGCTAAATAACCCTCTAACTCTACCCATCTTTTAACCACATTTTCCCAAGTCAATAACGGGTATCGCCATTCTCTGTTGATTTTCTTAATCGGGTCTCTTCTATAAGCAACAGGATAATTCCCCTCCTTATCTATCTTGACATCAAAGGAAAGTTTAAATCCTGTATCCCTTGCTATGTAAAATAGTTTTGTTAATCCTATATCACACAGATTTGTATAAACCAGAACCTGTAATAGGTGTGCTTCTTTCGGACCAACGTGGATTATCCCATAATCCTTATTAAAGAATGAACTTCCAAACGTGGATTTTACTTCTATTGCAACTTCTTTTCCTACAAAATAATCCATTCTTCCTCTAATCTGTTTCTTTAACTCATCGATATTTTTAGATATTGAAAGTTCTTTATCTATTTGAATTCCTGCAAATCTTTTATCCAATATTATTCCAGCCCAATCGTGAATAACGTTGCCCCATTCCATTTTTTGAATTGAGATTAAAGATATTGGGTCGGTTGGCGGTATATTATTCCACTTAAAGAATTGTTGGCGTAGGCATTTACCTACCACTGTTCCGTCAGGTTTGACGATTGAAGCCGAGGTAGGGTAATGGGCTTCGGTAGCCCTATTTCCTCGCCTTAATTCTTCCATCGCTTGATTAAATATTACCTCTAAATTAAAATCCATAATCTTTCCTCCATAGGTTGAGGGGGCAGGATATTTGCCCACCCCCTACTATCTATCTTACTTCATTGCAGATTCGTATAAACTATTAAACTCCTCGATGGATTTGAAATCTTTCAAAATTTCAAGAACCTCTTGAAATATATCTCTGTTTGGGTAAATAGCCATCGTATCCATGTTGCATATCTTTTTCACGTATTCTTCAAACTTATCCTTGTCGATTTTCTTATCTCTAACAATAGCCCATATCATTTTCTGTTGTTTTGGTGATAGTTTATACCCAGTTTCTTCCGACACTGGTTCCTTATTAGACGGAAGTTTCTTTACTTTACTTTCCCCAACTTCCGCACCTTCTACTGGCTTGGCATCTTTTTTATAAGCCACGTTAAGGTAGAACACCTTATTTTGTTTCACCGCATCTTCGATTAACCCCATCTTCATCTCAGTCGGAATTAACCTCTTATTTGCATTCCTTAACGCTTTTTGTCCGCCAGCCTCAAACCAGAATGGGTCTATTACCATTCTGTTCTTTTCTTTAGACCATTTCATTTTTGACTGTCTCTTTAACCCTATTCTTGAATCAAGAAGATGTTCTCTCCCATCAGGGTCAAGTGCCCATCGTTCAACCTTTGTAGAGAAAAGAACTTCCCTGTCATCGTTAGACAAAACCTGAATACTTTCTCTTGTGAACGCTTTTTGAGCAGCCGTTAATTGACGCATACATTCATCTATCCCATCTTTTGTCAAGTCGTAATGGTCTTTTCCTTTCTTATCTTTAAACGCATATACCCACGCAAGGTCTTTTGACACGCCTTTAATATCGTCAATTATACTTTTCTGGTCAAGGTTATCAAGGTATGTAAAGACTTCTGTTTCTTCTACTACCTCTATCGCACCTCCTTTTTCTGGTTTTTTGGTTTCTGCAACCTCAACTTTCTCGGTCTTTTTTTCTTCAACCTTTACTTCTGTTACTTCTTTTTTTTCTTCAACCTTTACTTCGCCAATCACTTTATCTTCATTTTCCATATTCCCTCCTTATCTTTCCTTGTTAAAAACTTCCAGCGTTTCATCTCTATCCTTTCCATGAACATCCTCACCGTTTTCATCAAAAACTTCATATACAGATGAGTCTGGATTACCAGACCACGCTTCGGTTATAATATATTCCCTGCCATTTATTAAAGTAACTGCAAAATATCGTGTCGCAGCATACATCTCAACCGTAACTTTAGCCATTTTCACCTCCTTTTGTTCTCATTTCTTGGATACCAAATAAAGTCTGTATCTTTTGCAGTTTTATAAAAAGTTCATTCTCTAACTTAACCACTTTATTTAAAGCCAAAAGGTAATCATGTTTATCGTGTTTTATACTCTCATTTCTAAAATCCCTGAGATGGACGAGGAGTTTTATATATAAATCTTTCTTTGCTGGGTTGTATTTTTCCCCACGACCAATCTTAAAAACTATACTTCCGTGCCTTGGACCCATACCATATTCATGGTCTTCTCTTTGGTCTCCAAATCCAGCATAATTCTTGATACCATAATATTCTTCTTTTGCCCAATCTTGTGCATTTTCTTGCAAACCTTTGATTGCTTCTTCTAATAACTCTTCCCTATTTATGGTATCACAAAAACCTGCTACCACCATTTCTTCATTCAAGATAACATTTTTTAATTCTTTATCCATTTTTCACCTCCTTTTTTTGTTTAAACTGACGTTCCTTCCCATTGCTTTCCTTCGTCTGTTAATTTATACTTCGTTGTTGGTTTACCACCAGTGCTTGAACTCGGTTCTTTTTTAATGATTATAGTATCTTCCTCTAACAGGCTCTCAAGAATTGTATTCAACTGATTCTTCGGGTATCGCAACTCCCTTAACAGTCTGCTCTTTGTTACCCAACCATCGTATTTTACGAAAACCATAATCACTGCCCTGCGTTGTTGCTGATACTGCGTAAATGCTACAAGCGAAAATAGTTTTCGGACATTATGCATTAAGACTTCGGTATATTTAATCGCTTTTTGCATAGATTCCTTTTGAATGATTGGCGTGAACGTTGTCGCTAAATGATATGTCATTGCAAACTTTAAACACGAAGTTAATAGTCGTGTTATAAATGGCGACACACCATTCCTTAAATCGTATTTCCATTCTTCAAGAATTTTGTGATAAAATTCCTTATATATTTCCGATGACTCGGAACTTAACATTAACCTACCAGCCTGTGTTCTTAATCCAGACAAGTGAGCAACTAAATCATTCTCTTTTTTGATGTTACTTGCCCCAGGTATTTCTACTTGCCTGTCTTTTTTCGTTGCTATCACAAAGAAGAATCGTGGCAAGAACCCTGAACGAACTTCGCTTTCGGATATGCTTTGTTCAAAACCAGATAAGGTTGTCGCACTTATCATATTTATGAAAGGATTGTCTATCCTGTATTCAACTTCCCTTAATTTCCTAACGTATGGTATCTCCCTATCGTATAGTTGGTTTATCAAAGATAAACCCCCTCTCATATAAGACCTGCCGAATTGTTTAATAAATGTTTCAAACTCATCTATTACGAACAATCCTTGTGAATTATAGTGCAGAATCTCTATAAGTTCCTCCATTGAAAATTCGTTTGGCAATAGCAATTTCTTATCTACTTTATTTATGAGTCTTACCCCAAGTGATATAGAAGTAGATTTTCTATAAAAACTGCTTTTACCTACAAGGACACACCAAAGATTTGGATATAATTTCTTTGGACCATACTCTAAGTAGAATGACCTTCTTGCTATGCTTGCTATCGTCATAAGTGCTACCGATTCCAAATATACATCTGGAGTGTCCGTCAACGGACTATCGGGTTCGTTATGCACCCACTCTAAAAATGAATCAACAAAATCCATACAAACCTCCTTTTTGGGAATTTGGAACATTGGTTGGAATAAATTCTAAAATTATAATACACCCACAATCATTTACCCTCCTTTTTCTCATGGAATTAACTTACCGTAATACTTTACTTCTGTCAAGAGATAACTTTTTTTATATTTGTTTTTCCATTGCCTCTGCAAGCGTATGTTCTCCAAAGTAAAGGTCTCTTTCAATTCCTAACCCGAATTTTCCCTGTATACTTTCTAATTCATATAAGGAAAAATATCCTAATTCATTTTCGAGTCCTCTAACAAATCCAAAGAACGTGTCTTTACCGTCAAACTCAGTGGCATACCAAGTCCACGAACCCGTAGGGTCAAAGAACTTTACTATGATTTTAACTTCTTCTGTTTTCTTCCCCTCGTTAGCGTATAACGGTGGTAATTTACTTCTTAACGCCTTTGTCAATAATTTCATCTTTCCTCCTTTTTCATTCCATAAGGTAATGGAAGAATCGTAATTTTATAACCTTCTTCAGACGCTATATTCAAAAACCCAAAATCAAACCTGCTATTCTCTACAAACCTTGGATGAGAAGAACGAATAACCCTCATCGCCCACCCATATCCCCATCTTTTTTCTGGCACCCATTGTGCTATTATAAATTTATCTTTCATTTTTTCTCCTCTATTTTTTCAGTAACAAGTTCTGCGTTATCAATAAATACATCCACCATATGTGCTTTTAGCCAAGAAACCTCTTTCGTGTAAACTGCTCTATCCGAATCGTGTGCTGGTATTTCGTATAGAAAATATTTTTGTGTTCCAGATATTGACATTATTTTCCAAACTTCTGTCCTTGTTTCTTTATCAACGTCTGGTATCGCATACCTAACAACTATAAACTTACCTACCAATTCTTGCAATTCTTTCATTTTTTCCATTTCATTCTCCTTTTTGTTATTCAATCTCTACATAATTAAACGCTAATTGCAAAACAGCATCATAACTCTCACTACTTAAAGCCTTTCTCTGAAATTCGCCTGCCTTATCCGCTTGCCCTGCATCTTTTAATGCTCTTGTTATTTTCCCTATGACGTTAAACACATTCCCGTCTTCACCTACCAACTTTACGGTTACTCTCTCCATTTTCATCCTCCTTTTCTAAATTACTCTATCCAATCATCATAAATTTTTATACTTCCCCTAATTATTATTATTCTTCTCCACCTATTTACGAAATCCATTAAACCTTTTATCGTTTTTATTTCAACAAAAGCATTATCATCATTTTTAATATAATAAAAAGTATCATCGCCTTCTTTAAAAATGAATCCGAGTTTTTCTAAATCAACCTTCTTTTCATATGTATACCCATCACCAGCAATAGATAGTTTAAATTTCATTTCCATCCCCCTTTTCTTTTGTATGTATTATCTATCTGCTTTTTTATTCCCGATAATGTATTATCGTAAAATGTAGTTTCTTTAATCACGCTATTTATCCTGAATATATCTACTGGATAAGCCACCCATTCCCACATTTTCGGGTCATTTACATCTCCATAATGTATTCCGTGAGTTATTTTAAATGATTTGTATATCATTACATCCTCTTTCGCCTATTTGACTTTACTATACGAATATCCCCTCCATAATCTCCAGAAGTATGGTTAAAATCTATCCATGCATCTTCTTTACTACAAAAATTTATTACATCAGTATTGTAGCCACTTTTCCAATTTACATTTTCAAATATTCTTACGGTCATAAGTTCTGTTTCTATTACAACACCTTTCTTATTTTGCTCTATTGTAATCATTTTCCCTCCTTTACTTGTTATATCTTCTCGCTATGAACAAACAGTTCAACGTATTCCCATACATCTAAACAATGCACTTCGAACCCTCTTGTATCGAGATAATTTTCATCATCATCTCCAACCACAATACTTACAAACGCATCTTGGTTTTGATGTTTCTTTAGCGTTTCTATCAATTCCCTGATTTTCATTTCATTTCTCCTTTTCATCAGTCAGTTAATCTTTCTATTTCGCTGAATAGATTTTGCAACTTAGAAGAACAGTTACCTCCGCCAGTATAATCTTGTTCGTTCCTTGCTGTTCTTATTAAAATGTTTTCATACCACTCCCCAGGAAAATATCTTACATCTGAAAATGAGAAATAAACAAAGTTGGAATTTCTTTTAATAAATCCAGACAGATAATAATGTCCTTTGCCAAAATTGACTAATTCCATACCTTTTTTAAGATTCTTCTTAATGAATAATCTGAATAATCGTGCAAAAGTATCAAAATCTTTTTCAGTAGTTCCACCAGATGAAAATTCCCAGTTTTTAAATCCCTCTAAACTTCTTGGCACTTCTGCTTTTTCAGTTACATAATTATTTTTTAACATTTTATCCTCCTTTGTAATGGGCAGGGCATAAAGATGTTAGGGTTGCTCTTTAACGAGACCCATAATATTTTCAGCCCACTATACTGACTAATATAGAAGGACTTACTTAACATTACATCTTTGTTCCTGTAAGTTTTCAGAAAGAGTGTCATGCTCTTAACATCTATTATCTTACAGGTGTAGCCCCGCCCATAATTGTAATTTTACTTTTTTAATAGTTTATTAATGATAAGGTCAAGAAGGCACATATTCAATGCCATTAACCCCCAAAACAAGCCGAACTTTATCCAGAACACTACTATTATAAGAATAAAAATCATATCAACCTCCTATTATACGCTAAAGATAATCTCTGACCTTTTTTCAATAGCCAGTTCTAAAAACTTTATCAGCAAATCAAGCCAGTCAAGATAGTATTTAACGGCATCTTTGTCCAATTTCGTTTTATCTTCCTTTCAATAATGAACATCTGCTGGAATAACCCATACATCATCATCTCTATACGGATTTTCCTTCCCTTTATAAATGTCCGCATGTTTATTTAACACATTCTTCAATTCTTTTTCACTTTTTATACCTTCTCCGTATAATGTATATAAAAAGGTATGAGCACCAGTGTATTCTCCTATTATATTGCATCTATATCGGAATTGGTCTAACCCATATTCACAATCCCAAATAAAACCGTCAATGTTTTCTTCTAATGTTTTGCGAATACTTTTCAATGCCTCTATAAAATCATTTTTTGTGTATTTTATTCCATCATTAATTAACTTCTCGCCCTCTTTGCTACTCGCCAACGCAGCAACAGGTAAGGCACCCCATCTTGCTTTACCCGAAGATGTGGCACTATCATCGTCAAAGGTTGTATACCAATCGAATGTCTTGCTTTCTCCACACATCTCTTCAAAGATACTTTTTGCCTCGTCTAAAGCATCTTCCTTGTTTTCTGCGTAAACAATAGCCCTAATTATCATATGCATTACACACCTCCCTTATTGTTGTTCATATTGCAATATTATTATTTTTAAACAATTAGTTCCTGCTTTGCAATTGCACATTCCGTTAACATTATGGCAAGTGCAATCGTCTGTAAATTCAGTTCCGAATACTGCTTTATATATTTCACTTATTGTATAAGTGCCTTCTTTAATCATTTTCTTTGCTTGTTTTACTTGATTACTGTTCATTCCATACCTCCCCCATCCATCGCTTTTGATACAGTCTAAACTTTTTAATATTTATATCATCCAGCATTGCCTCAACTCCATAATCGTTCTTTCCACTAAGAATTTTTAACTTTTCTTCTACATAAGATGGTGCTTTCCCTGTTATCCCTTCTCCATTTTCCATAAGGACACAAAACACTACTATCTGTTTTAAAGTCATCTTCATCCACCTCCTTTAATATTGTGTTTAATACATTCCGTTTGTATAATATTTACTCCAATCAGGCGATGAGTTACCATTCCACGATACAAATGACGCTGACTTTCCTTTTTCTTCCTTCCCGCCTAAATCTTTTATCTGTTCTTTAGACTCAATACATTCTTTGCATAATCTTTTCCTTACTTCTTTAATAACCATATCTCCTGTTATCCCTTCAAACTGCTCTATTAACTTTGCAAGAACCCATCCTGTTCTTCCGTGTCCTCCTATACATCCCATTCCTACTTTCTTACCTTGCTTTAAAAGCCCTGTTATTAACGGGACAACATCTTTATCTATCTCTGTATCTTTAATTGGAAACACTACAAGTTTCGCATATTGTATACTATCGTTAAGTTTTCCCATTCTGATTATCTCTCTCTGCATAGAGTTAGCAAGTGGAGTTAGATACGCAGATTTTACTTGGTTTCTGAAATACGAATCATCTAACCCGAAGTAAATGTCAAGTTCTTTCAAATGGTCGTCGTAGTCGCTCCTTTTACTACAGAATATTTTATAATCACCAGCCTTAACCCATTTAGATTCATGACATTCTTTGGTGAATTCTGTAAAATCAGCAACTTCTTTCTCCTTTTTTTTCTTCTTGTGTTTTTTTTCAGCATTCTTATCCCTTTTTACATCCTCCCACATCATTTTATCTTTATTCCATTTTCTATTTGTTACATATTTCTCTTTCTTCGTCTCTATCAACTCTCCATTTTGCTTGGCTTCCTTCTTTTTTACTGCCATTATTTCCCTTAACTTTTTTCTCTCCGATTTTCGCCACAGGTGCATCGTTTTCCTCCTCTTGGTAATTATTGTTATCATCATCTTCATCCTCGTTGTCTTCGTCATCACCAACATTAACACCATCGTCATCGTTAGGGGACTTTACACATGAATAAGGTCTCTCTCCATACCCTATCTCTACCTTTTCGTCTCCCCATTTAGTAAGAGGATGCTTTTCAGTCCATATTTCTTCTCTATCATTAACTGTGTATCTAAATAATGGTATTTTTCTAATAGTTTTTAATAATGTTTTTGCTCTTTTAAGAAGGTTCAGCAATGGCGTGCTTACTTTAATTATAAGATAGCCCGAACCATAAAGAATATTATCTGTTTTTCTTTTATAATCCAGTAAATGAATAACAGTATTCCTATCTTCGTATATTTTTGGTCTACAATCAGGTTTATTAAACAAACATCCCCCGTTATGAACAATAGAAAATATTGCGTCCAAACCTATAACAGGATTAACTTTTAACATTTTTACCACTTTTACTATTCTTGCCCATTTCTCCCCTCCATAATGGCCCTTCCATTCCTTTTTCCCAAATAGAATACTCGCAGCAGATAAAATAGATTCTGCGGTGTAAGACTTTAAGGAACTTGCCACTACGCTTCTTCCTTTATCACCTCTACTTAACCTATGGTTTACCAAGTAATAGTCATCATCATTATACTTTGTTCTTTGTTCTTCGTGTCCCATCTCACATCCAGCAGCAAGGGTTAGATAGGAAAAGAACCAACTTGATATTGTGTCAGTTCTTTTTATAAAGAATTCAACCACATCACGCAGGAGGGCAGAGTTGCTTCGCAAGAATGGGTCGCAATTACTCCTGCATAAAGAAACTAATGCTTCCGAAAAATACCATTCTTGTAATATATCTTGCAAATACATATCTTTCATACTGCCCTCCTTTTCTCTTTGTTAATATTATATTCCTAATGCTTTTTTCAACTCATCTCCCGCTATATCCGCAGCAAGATAATCTGCTCTTTCTCTTATCCTATCTTTGAGAATACGGATTTTAACTGTATTTCCAGATGAAGTAGCCTTAACGGGAATTTCACCGAAATACTTCTGGGCGGCTGAGTCGAAAGTAGACAACATCGCTGCTATATGAGTCAGTTTCATAGTAACGTAGACATACTTGGTTTTAATGTCTGCTACTTTTCTCAAGATATGCATGCGAACAAGGGTATCAGCGGATTTTCTAATCCTGACCCTTCCGTCTACCGTTACATATTTTTTGTTAGTTCCAGCAAAAGATGACACTGTTTTTAAGATTATTTTTTTCATTTTTATTCACCTCCTTTCATAATGTATTTATCGTGCAAAATCAATACCTAATTGTGTGCATTCCGCTTCACCTCCCTTAAAAACTAGCGGGTTAAAACTATATTATAAACTCAATCAGTTTTCCAACTTCCTGTATTTTTATATCCAATGCAGCATAAGTTTCTCTCAACCTGATATATTTTCTTGGAATATGGATTCTAATATTATCAGGCGGTAAAGGCTTTATAAGCATTTTTCCAGTCTCCGTTATATAGTATGGGTCTCCGCTACCTGATAACGAAGGAACTTTACTTATAGTAGACTCAATAACGTGTGAAGAATCTATTTCTACATTCTTTTCCCATAATTCAAGCGATTCATATATAGGGAATACAACATGATTCTTTTTGTGGTCTGCATCTGTCTTCATATTTCCTCCTTTTAATAGATGTTAGAGGCGGGGACAGGACTTGAACCTG